>Ga0307517_10000243_pt1 | contig 93060 bp, 106 predicted proteins | sample 23_EM_MG_FD_194515 | JGI IMG/M metagenome (GOLD analysis project Ga0307517, IMG submission 194515) | Populus trichocarpa ectomycorrhiza microbial communities from riparian zone in the Pacific Northwest, United States - 23_EM | ecosystem: Host-associated > Plants > Roots > Unclassified | place...
ACATAGATGCGAGTGTGCTCAACTAAGCTAGAACCGAACCAAGAAGGAATCCATCACCCCTGGGAGGAGAGGCCAGAGGCCCCAGAGAGAGGAATGAAATAAAGGCCTGATAACCGCCCGAGCAGTTGCCACACGCAGGGGAGATCAGAGGCCGAGGACACTCTCACGATGATATCTCCTGTTGTTGAGATTTCAATCGCTGGAGGTGGAGCGGACGAGAAAGATGTGAAGTCAAGGTTGATAGTACCCCTGGTATATAGAGCCTCCTACACATCTTATCCAATTCCAAAATGTGATCAAGATATATACTCTAGGCTCCATTATTATCTTGGTTTCTATGCAGCGGAATATTATACTGCATGTTTTGTGGGAAATCACTATTATGTTGTCCACCTTACATATTAATCAGTGCATGATGCATATGTGGAGACGATAGGGAAGCTATTGTGCGAGTTCAATGAGATGCCTAACTGGTGGGGGAAATTCTGCATGCATCTGAATGTATACTAATATTCCTAATAATTGATTTCTCTATTTAGTATGGGTTAATACTTTTGAGCATGGCTGGCCTTAGTTTGCAAGACTCTCCTCCCAAAAACATATACCCAGAGCCAAACCATACGCCCAAAACCATACTCCTAACATCATCAAAAATACTACCTTGCGTTACATGCATTCTGGGCATCTGACACATAGGATGCCCGAATGTTAATCGCGAATTAGGATGCAACCGCCCTACTACCCAACCCATCCAATGCAACCAAAGGCAGCACCTAAGACTCAGGACATACCGGACACAGCACCAAAGACTCAGGACACACAGGGCTCAGCACCTAAGACTCCAGACGCTGGACCACATCTTCCTGATATAAGCGAAGAATTCCTTCTTTACCTTTCTCTGAGCTTGGTCACCAGGGTTACAATAGATTTCATACTGGCAAACTATCAAATTTACTACTAGTAGTCTTCTATTGTTCTATCTAATATACAGGCAAATTTATAGCGCAAAACAGAGTCATAAGACTCATTCTGACCCCCCCTATCCAAGTCGCCCCTCTCATTCATCACCCGGAACCCTATAGCTTCATAGGGAATTGTCGCCTCATGATGTACCTTATACTGGCGCGTTGCTGGCGTCGAGCACAACAACCCCCGGCAATAAGATCAAGAATCGGCTCCACGGTTGTGGAGGAATCTGCTATCGAGTTCCTGGACCCTTAGAAAGACCACTCTCAGAAGCCTTGTCAGATTCATAAGTTTTGATGTGACAGAGACTTACCTTATACCGCTGGGTAGTATGGTGTCGAGCCCAATAATCTCCCGCAATCAGATTGTAATGACCCTACAGATAGGTAGCTACAGTGGACTAGACTCAAGCCCATATGGTATATTAGGAGGTAACCAAATTGAGGATAGACGAGTATACCTGGTATACTACCAGTAGGCATGAGTTGGTACAAGTGTCTACAAAGTAACTTTCTGACACAGGGTTAAACAGGGTAACCCAGGTAGGCCAAATTTATCCTGCTAGGCAGGGTAACCTTCAGAGGGTATGTTCGCGTAAAGTTAAGGAAACATAGTAAAGGTTGCACAGGTCTCTGGGGCAACATTATACGTGGTCACGCGAACCCCCAAAGGCAATAAAGGCATGAAGGGGTAAAGTTACCCTACCTTGGAAACATGATTACCCTACCATGAGGACCCAGTTACCCTACTGAGGTACTCCAGTTACCCTACCTTCACCGACATAATCATTTGTGGACTAAGGGGAAAGTTATCCCACTATAGTGGGGCTCTGAGATGTTCAATGGGCCACTTCGCATGGTACGAAACGGGCTACTGACAGAGCAGCAGTGGTCTGAACCTCCTGTAACTTTCAGGGGATATTCCTGACACCCCCCTGCGGCCCCAGTGTTCGTACGGCGCGACAGCACTGTAACGCTGTGTAGTTGTGTGCTTCCTCGTAAAATGAGATCCATAGCAATGCTCCCACAACGCCATATTAGTTGTGGGCGTCCAACCGACCAGAAGCTGTTTGCAGGATATATAAGGGGTGTGAGGGTGACCACCTCCTGGGGTGCCACCTGGATAACACCTAGGGACCACCTATGGGCATACTGTGACCTTCAGGTAGTAGTATGATTAACGGTAGAGGGCTTGGGGCTAACCGGGAAGCTGAAAGGCGTCCAGGACAACCACCGCCAAAGCCAGTCCCAAACTACCCTGTGAACTGTAGCATTACCATGGGTTAATAGTGGACTCTAGAGGTGTGAGTCTTGTCATGATTTAAGAGGGTCCCGCATAGTTGGCTGTGGGTAGCGCCCATGCAGTCAAGCAGCAGGAGATTTCTTATCATGGGAGCATGCAGTCAGGTTTAGAAGCTGAGTATAGCCAAGTAGATTTGCCGATGGGCTACGTAGCTTATATAGACGAAACTACCACTGGGCCAGTGAGTCCCAATGGATATTATCCCTACAGTGGGCATGTTGGTCGGCCACTGACATGGTGCCGATAAGAAAGAGTTTTCGCACATGCAGAAGTAGTTAGAGAGACATCACCGGGAGCACTTCCTATTTGTGGAAGTAGTTAATATCCAAGCGGTCCCACTGCCTCCGAGTGTTCATTCACTTTAGGCAGGTAAGTTGAACAGCTCTGAGCTGAGCAGGGGGCTCGCAAAAGGTCAGAATGGTTGACGGTTGTCCTCTCGCTTTACTTTATTCTACTTAACTGAAGCAAGGGACACACTATTCTGATAACCAATGATCCTTGAGAGAACTTATTGAGTCAAGCTTTCAGGCTTAACGATATTAAGTTTCACCGCTTGATTCTACTTTCAATTATCTTTATCTTTATTTGATCCTTACTTCTACTTTGAGTCTTCGGTGCGGTTGCAATCTTAGGATCCGTCTTCCTACAGAGTGCCCCCATTACAGAGATCTAGAATCAGGCCAGCGGTTGTAGAGGAATCTGCCCTGGGGTTTTGAGATCGCCACCCTTGTAACTTGATGAATAATACTGCTGTAGTGATGAATCTTATACCTCCCAGTGTCAGACCCTGGATGTGTTAGGTGGTTGTGGTGGGGTCTTGCAGCTGGTGCCTAGGGGGTGTGGATGTTGAGTAATGAGTGTATCCATCGCGTTACACGGCTAAGTGCCGAGAAACCACTATCAACCGTGCTAGAGTAGAGGCACTCCAAGCGATCACTCCCTTTCAGACTGGGGTGGGCAGGCATTTTCCCTCTCTCAAAGATGAAGTTCTGAAAATAGAACTCTGAGTCTACCTGTAAATCTTTAGCTCAAATTTCAGATTAAGGGTTCAATGGCTTTCTCACCTGGCGCAAGCACTAACCACATTTTCTTTGCCAAGAAATACCCATTCCGCACCCCGGGGCTGGGCCGTAGAGAACTCTGGGAGCAGACTCTGGGGTAGTGGGAAATTCTGATGTGCAATATTATTGAGATTGGAGTTAGGATGCAAGGCTGGCAGGGTTGGTTTGTTGTATATGTCCGGACAGAACCCTGTACTGAGAAGGGTGTCCAGACACACCAGAGGCAACCAGATGTGGTCTCTGAGTACAGGGCGCAGAGGACGCACTGGACGCAGAGTCCAGAATACCAGCTTCAGGACGCACCACCACTATATCTGACGCAGGATAGCTTTTTGCTGATCAACACCATACGCCCAAAGACATTGATCTACAACCATAGCTTCTTGTGCACCATAGTGGGCGCCCAGTTTACCCAACCATCTGCAAGTTTAGGGTAAGTGATAGGCTGCATCTCACACAAGATTTATATAGTGGCTAGTATTTCGGTGCATGGCTTACAAGGCATCTGAGAGGGAAAGCCTAAACTAATAGCCTTGGAATAAAATGCCCAAAGCTGCATGCCCAGAGCCATACACCTTGCATGAGATCACAAAATGATAAGCAGGAAACCATATCCTCAGAATGATAGGAATTGTACATGAATAACTATTCCACCATATGCTTAGACTTATATACCCAGAATCATATTCTTAGAAATACTTAGAAACATACTTAGATTATTCGCTTAAAATCATATACTGCGAGTAATTTCCCAATCACTATTTATCAGAAACTAGAGGCCCAAAACATAATGATAACTTGAACAGTATATTCAAATCCTGTTTTGAGATAGTTGCCTGATTGCTATATGAAATATCCTAATAGTGGAGTCATCATACTAGACATTCAAAATAATTAGGAGGTGTTTAGACCGCCAATTCTGATCTCAAATTGTGATTTCAGATCAGAATAGGGAGGCCAAACACCCCCTTAGATTTCAACCAACGATTTGTTTAGTCACAGAATATCACTCGTAGGATAGCAAAATATGCCCGTATTGTAATACCTTTTTGAGCCAAACGTTATGTTTGCAGGTTTTTGTGAATAATTTCGCCTGTATGTTTTAGAGGTATCATATTATAGTTAGAATTCTGTAGGGCGTTGTTCGGGTCGCTGGCGTCTGCAGCATTTGTGGAAGAAAGGTTTTTTTCGAGCGGTCTGTAAGGGTGGCTTTCTCCTACTTGCCTCAGATGAAAAGGGCAGAGGGTGGAGATGATAGCGATATCCCCCTTGATCAAAAGGGGATAAGGAACACGAACAAAATTGTAACAATAAGTGATTATTTTTCTTCTTTCATCTTTTCTCCCTGCATGTAAGAACTATTCAGTTCCTTTTCCCAGCTTGATATCGTTCTTTCAACACCCTCATTAATAAAAATAGTTCTAAGAAATTTACATAAAAGCAACATGCCGAATAGGGACTTGGGTAGAGAAATCTTAGTGGTATGATACAAGATGGTGTTGGATATTTGAAACTACCTCCGGTGGAAACCAGCACAACAATCATCGGACGCCCCCAACCACCGATACATCTTTTGGATGATATCGCTTCATATAAACAAACAGATCGTACTAGTGATACTGTACTTTAATTACACAATTCCGGATTCTGGGTAGGAGCAGTATTCGTATAGTCTTGGGTGGCAACATAGATCTCGTAGCTGATCGTATAATAATCCTAGAAGCAGAGCGTTGTATTAGAAGCATCGAGGAGCATAGGTAATAAGAAGCGGACATTTTATGGAGGAACACTGAAGTGTGGACGTGCGTGGCACACTGGGGCATGAACGGGTGTATGGGGTATACATATAGAAGTTTTCACTACTTAAGTAGTGGTTGACCGGCAACCTCCTTAGAGAAGAACATACACCTCGACATCTCTCCCCCATCACTACATCTTTCGCCATCCTGTCCTGTGATTTTTGCTCCTTTTCCGGTTGCTGCTGTTGCTTCATTTTTAGTTTCTTCTTGCAAATTTCTGGTCCAACAGACCTATGTCGAAAGCCTTCCGGAGACCTTCTGCTGCGTCAGCATCTTTGTGAGCTTCTACCATAATTGGATAGTGGCGGGTGTGCGGGTGGAATGAAGTCTCCTGGAGGTTTATTTCTGCCTGTTGAGAACTATTGAGTGTAAAGAAGCGGAAGTGAGAAGTTCCACAAGTTTAAAAGGAGAGCGGTTACCGGAGAAACCGAACGACTTCTATTGTTTATCGAACAAGAAGAGGGTTAGGAGAGAAAAAGAAAGCAGAGAAGAAACAGAGAAGGAAGAAAGAAGAGGGGCGAAGATTCTGAGAGGGGACAGGGGGTGACACAAGTGGTCACGAGGTATCACTCGTAGCCACAGCAAAGACAAGAGAGTACGCCCGTGACTACAGGTTCCAACACTGCCTCGAGGTAAAGAACGGACACGGGGGGTAATCGCTGCTGCAATTTGGGGTGTGGAGTATGGTAGGAACGGGAGTAGCTGAGGTGTAAGATTCCACGCTTTCAAGCGGGGAAGTAAATGGTTGATTGATGAGATTAAGTGTGTTGGCTATTCCGAGAAGAATCAACCACGAACCTTGTATAAGAGACCATTCGAAGATGCTGTAAAGGACTTCCTAGGCTTTGGTCAGGAGATGGTCGATCTTATCGGCCATAACTATATAGGCATTGCCAGTCGTCTTAGCCGTCTTATCTATTTGTATATAGCCAGTGCCAATGATAATGAGTTCTATTATTCCTTGCCAGATATGCTTCTGTTATGTAAAAGGAATATCCTTGACCCAGAATATCCCTCACCAAAGCTAGATCATTTACCAGTAATGTATATACTGATACCAAGGCTTTGTTGGGGTTCCCCCCCTTTCTGCGTTCCATTTTCGAGGGGAAATAACATTATCGGTGCAGTTATTTTTCCCCATTCTTATTGCGGGTTTGCTTGGACGTGTTTCATGCACTGTGCGGAGGATTGCTATGGCTTAAAGTTAGTACCAATAGATAGTTCTGATGTGGGTCAAGAAGCTCCTAACTTTAGTGATTGTAGAATTCTGGTAATAGAAATTCTACTAGAATTCGGAAATGGTGGATTAGGCGAAGTACAGTACATGTACCGATACTGCATCTTGTATGATCTGCGACGCTATTTGTTATCTTAGCCTGGCGCATTAAAATATGATTGTTGGTTAATGCGACCTTCTTGAGTCGGCTAGCTCCTTGGTGGGCATTATCAGTAGGATTTAACCATGCCTAGTCTCTTGGCCGGAGTATCAGGTAATTGAGCTGCTACAGCATGAACCTCATTGCTCCACAGAAAACTGCCTTCAAATTCAGCTAAAACAAACCATAAAGCTCCCTCAGATATTCCCTGTGCCTCATCCTCCCCTTCTGTAACCTGATCTCACGAACGCCGTAAAGCGGGAAAGAAGCGCCGGGACCAAGGATAGCTCCTGGTTGAGAGCAAATTCGTCTGTAGGAGGTGGCAATTGAGATGTAAATGCTGGCGGAGCTCGGTTGCGTGGTAATGAGGGGTGGTCGGGAAAAAGAAGGCGTGCATGAGTGGCCCGTGATCGAGAGCGAGAGGGCGGAGGGACGATGCAGAATAAGGGGTAGAGACATCGGTGGTAGTTTAGAGTGCATCCAATATGATGAGGCTTTTCTGACAAAAGGGAATCGGTTGAGTTCAATGAGGATTCTTTATAATTAGTAATAGAAGAACTCATTACGAATTGCGTAGGGAGGAGGCAACCCAGAGACGGTGGACAGCGGGGTAAGATAGAAGTAGCGGTGGAGGAACCCAAAAAAAGCTGTTTTGGGAAGCTCACGGTTGGGATGAATGAAGTTACCGCCAAACGTATTACTATTTCCTGAGGAAATAGGGAAGGGGTAAAAAGATTAATGGAGGAAAAACGAGAGAAATTCGTAAAATATAGGAGGGAACTCTCGGGGTGCCGTCAGGCTATGGAGCAGTGTTGTCAGCCGTCCGGGGCCCCCGTAGGGCCCTGTGGGGGGACTGCTAAGACCCCCGGATGAGACGGGACGGCAAAATGCAGTCCGTCCTCGTCCTTGAATTCCCCGGACGGCCGTCATTAGCAAGGGCGACGAGCCCCACGACCTGGGGCAGCTTCTGGCAGGGGACGGCAGGTAACTACATAGGACCGCCGGGGACGGCGGAAAACATCGGGGGGCGGCGGGGGACGATAGAGGACGACGGGGGACGGTGGGGGACGGTGGGGGACGACACAATGTCGTCCGTCCTCGTCCTAGCCCAGGACGGACGGACTGCCCCGTTGCGAACACTGCTGTGGAGGAGGCGGGTAAGGAGGATAGCATGAGGATGAGAGGATGATGGGGGACGTAGGTAATAGAAAAAGTGAGGCGCCGGTGGGGAGAAGATTACCAATCAAATTTGGTATGAAGAGGATTACTAGTAGAGGGGGGGGGTGTTCGGGGGTGCATAGTTCAGCATGCATGCATAGGGGTGACTTTTTAACCCAAGGAAGGAAAGAGGGCTTTATCGTGCCTCTTTGGAACTATGAGTTGCCGCGGTAAGGTAGCCCAGGAATCCCAGTCGCTCAGAAGTGTTCAGAGCTTGCGGGTCTCTTGCAGCTCCTTGTAACGTACCGGCCACTTGACTTGGGAAATATGGAGACTGGGGCATTTGGTTGCCAAAAAATAGTAGTAAATTTGTTAAAGTAGAGTAACTGAAAACTGACTTAGACCTCAGAAAGAATTGTCAGAGCATCATGAGATATCACCCGTGCCACAGCAGCGCCCCCCACCACGGCCCATCGTCCCCCACCACCCCACACAGCTCTCCACCGTCTCCGGTCATCCCCGGAAGTCCTGGATCATCCCCCACTGGTCATCCGCCGTGCTCCGACACCCCCCTCTACCCTGACCACACCAGTCTCACCCTGAAGGGCCTACCCCCGGGCCCAAGGAAGGCCATTCTGCATGTTGACCACCTTGGATGGACTGCGGATAGCCGTTCGTCCGGTACTGTCCAGGTCTCAGGGCAGTCACCCCGCGAGGTTCCCATTAACCGAGTGATGATATATGAAGGCGATGCGGGGGCTTTTTTTATTGAGAATATCTGATGGCGGGGACCCTAAGATTATGTAAGGTTAGGGCGGTGCGGCCACTGGGAAGTGGGAGACCAGTGTCTGTAGCCGGCTAACAGCACTAGCTCCCTTGCAGATGTGCATAAAGTTTCTAGGAAAAAGAAGGCGGGTAAGGTAGGGTGCAGATTATGGCTGTGTGCTGAGATAGACCGGGGTTTGGGAGTTTTTTACTTGAATTTTAGCATCCTGGTGTGTTGATACATCGCACAGGTATCATATGTCAGAAATAGAGATGTCTTGTATTCCGTGGTTGTTCTGTCTAAGAAGGAAGCAAACAAGTATTGAGCAGAAGAAAGAGAGGTTGGGTTAGGGGAGATCGGTGATGCGTCTATCGGCTAACTAGTGTACATGCAATAACGATTTCTAACATCATAATATTATGAGGAATGAGATGGAAGGCGGCCTGCCGAGAGCACATAAAGACCCGAGAGATTTGGGACACTAATCTATGCGAATACCGAGACCTTCGGGGATGCAACTTGCTATAACCCGTCTAGTAAGATATGTATCCAGGCCGGCAAGAGTCAGCTATACTCAGTGGTCGGAGGATAGGCATCGATATGATACAAACAAATCAGTTCAGGTGCAAAATAAACTCCGCAGTGAGTAATTGAATGGGTTCCAAATACTAAATACAACTCATAACCCCTGCAGAATTTAGATGAAATAAGAAAGAAAATTGTAACCCTACTTTAAACCACAAGCCAAACCTGGAAAAAGAAATTCAGAGAAATCCGAGAGGGAGGAGGAATTAAGCAGTGATTCTAGACGAAGCAACAGTTTCTTCATACTTGTCCCAATTTCCCAAAATCTGACTGATATGCGGCCCATTAATCAACTGGTGGGTCCTCAAGTACTCCTTAACGCCCTCAAGGGACATCTCCGCCATAAGGGTGTGAATGTCAGTTTTCTGCACCCTGAGGAAGTTAGGCACATTGGTGAGGCAGTCCGGGGCCTGTAACTAGCTGTATGTCAATGAGAGTGAAAGGGAGTGAATGGTGGGAAACTTACATCACCAGCGCAGATATATTGTTAGCTAATAGCGCTGTAATTAACAACTTCCAACACGTATTTAGTCACCTCTGCGATGTCGTCATCAATGTACTGAAGAGCTTGCTCATTGAAGGTTTTGGAGATACGATTAGGGTCGACAGCAATCATAGAGTAGTTGCTTCTTCGCTCTGGATTGCGCTCGACGGGGACTTGCATAGTCGGGGCGCGATAGGAAGCGACAGAGACCAAAGGCTCAATTGGCATAACTTCAGCCAAAGCTGTGAGAGCAGAGTATTCACCCAGCGAATATCTGGTGAAAACAGAATAGGGCTGGATTAAGCCACGAGATCTCATGTCGGCAAGGGAAGCCTTCTCCATAGAAGTGAGTAAGGTATGGGCGAATTGAATCGCGGACAAAAGCTCGGTCGGGGAGTGGGAGGGCTACGATGTAGTTGTCTCTCTAACCTCTTTGAATGTATTCTCCCATTTGGTTTATCCGTCCCCCCCGATGCTCTCAAAAGCAATTGACATGTAGTTCTGCCGGATATTTTTTTCACGTAGTCTGCCAACATGAACAGTCAATTACTTGGTGTTATTTCTTTCAATGTTTGTGATTGCGAAACCTATAATATAATTAGTATGGTGAAGGGGAATAACAAGGGAAATGAGTAACCATAACTGTCCATAAATGTCTATCAGCCCTGTCCAGTGTTCTCAACCGTCCAGGGGCCCGACAGGGCCCGGAGGACGGACTGCCAAGACCCCTGGACCGGACGGGACGGCGGAAAACGTCCCGTCCCCGTCTGCAGAATCTAAAGACGGCCGTTATTACCGAGGACGACGGGCCCGGCAACCTGAGACAATAATGTGTGGGGGTGCATGAAGCCTGGGGGTGGATTGCTTGAATTGGAGTAAACGGCAGGGGACGGTGGGGGGTGACGGGGGACTGTGAATGACGGCCGGGGACAGTAGGCGACTGCAGGGACGGCAGGGGACGGTGGCGCACGGCGGAGGACGGCGGGGGACTATCGGTGAATACTAGTAACCGCGATGAAATACGGGAAACTGTGAGTGCTAGTTGGTTCGAGCGCAGGTCAATGATACCAGGATTCTAATATCAACCGGACTGGCGTATTAGATGACCGCAAGGTCCAATCAGCCATATGGTATTCGTGGCACCTATTGAATTACAAAGAGGGGGAATAAGTTAATGAGATATCGGAAACGAATCAAGAGGACGCAAAGTCAATAATTGTTCAAAATAGAAGATGGTGCCGGATAAAAGCCGCAAGTTCCACCGGACAACAATTTAGTACAAAGTTTGACTTCAAATATTTTTCCTATCTTAACCTCATGTTATTTATAATAGCTATTCGGTATGTCAATTCCACTGGGGGGTTGCGCATCACACGAAACCATTTAGGATTTTGGCGTGAGCACAGTTCCCTGTATACTTGACACTCCAGACCCGCCCAATTCGGAGCATTGTAGAGCCCCCCGGTGACAGCAACAGCCCAACTACAGGTATTCTGAGTGGTGCGCGGGGTGGGCTCCTATTCTAGCTCAATGAATCAAAAAAGCTGAACTGAGATATTGCAGGGGTAACATCCCGGCGGGGGACCGAAGGGCCCGACGTCCTTCACTCTGAATGCCCGGGAAATTTGGCTGGAGGACGGGACGGGACGACAAAAAGTCGTCCGTCCGCGTCCTGGCTCAAGACGGGCGGACTGCCCCGTTGAGAACACTGGCCCTGTCCCAAATTTCTCTAGCTATAGGTGAGGAGCGGTACAGACTCATCCCCACACCTTGCCCCCGACTTCCTTGGTCAGTAAATATAGAGGGTGATACTAGTTGCTCGGCTTCCTCCTCTCCCACAAGCACCTTCTCTTCGGCTTCCTTGTTGGTGGCCTCGACTTTGGTGATTTTCCTACTGCTGACAATGCCGGCATGATGCAACTTGGCCTCAATATCGTGATTCGGTAGTGCGATACCAATAAAGTTAGAGGAAAAAGAGCTAACCCTGGCAGTGTTGCTCTCCGTACCCCAAGTTTCAACAAGAGACCTCACAGCCGGAAATTGGAACATTCAATAAGTCATGGTTCCGGAAAGGTTAGTATTCGTAGAGAAGGTTCGCGAATGGTGAATTTGATTGTAGTCGCGGGATTCATCGGCATAACCTTCGTTGCTAGCATCAGGTCTGATGAGATTTTCAGTTCTCACCTTGGGAGGGATAGCATTATCGAAATTGACAGGGTGCTCGGTAATGGTGCCGTGGTATTTGAGATAGTCAACTACCGGGTTTCAGTGGCTCTGATCGGTAATGTAGTTGATAAATTCAACTTGTATGGCTTTCTTTGTAGAGAGCTCAACTAGCACTTGTCGGAGAGTTTCAACCGAGTCGGGGATCTCCTCATCTTTGAATTGGGTAAAGCCTGACGAGCGAAACATAGGAGTCTTCTCTAAACGTTCGGTGTCAGGATCATCGAGGCCGAACCAGTCCTTTGAGGGAAGGACACCAACAGTTGGAACGTGTTTTCATAGTCGGTGTAGGTGTCCCTGTACAAGAACTGTGAAGTAACCTTCATAATTCACCGTCCATCCTTCAAAATAGTTGTGTAAACCTCCACCAGCTTCCCCAATGTCTGTTCGAGAATGGCAAGGATTTGGGCTTCGGTTTCGGCAGCATCGTACTTCTTCAAAGGGTCTGTGCAAGGCAGCATTCACAAGATACTGGAGAGGTGACCCAGCCTGAGAAAATTGCTTTGATTATAGCTTTCCACCCAACCACAATGGCGAAATCCATCGGTGCGTAGACATTTCTTCCAAGGTCGCTCGGTGAAAGCCTGGCCCTTATTCCCAACCGTGTGAACAGAATCAGCAATCGCCTGCCCCTGAACTTGCGCTCGCCCGCCATCAAATACATCTGTTGGGGCGCATCGAGGGGAACCTTCTGATCACGAAGCCAGAGCTGGTAGTAAATTTCCCTGATTCTATCATTCTCTCCCTCCGTAACTTTGCGGATAGGCGCGAGGGCCAGTCTCGGGGTGATAGCGGAACCCGAGTGGTAAAGACGCGGGCTTCCCTAGTATTCCCAGCGGAAAACAGTCTTAGTTTCCTAGTCAACCGGCTGCTGGGTAACCATATTCACAAATTTGAAAGTGACTGATCCATTGCCCGTACTATCATGGAGGTCTTGACCGGTGGAAGTGTGGAAAACAGGAATTGTGAGATCGCGCGGGTGAAAGTCCATATCTCTTTAAGGTCCTCCAAAATGATACCGGTTGCAGATTCGAGCCAAAGAGAGTGGAGCGGTGCCGATATAGGCGGGGAACGGTTTGTGAAAAGAACCTTCCTCTCCATTAAAAGAACACGATTTTGGTCCAATCTGGTTGGAGCTTTGACCTTCCTCAAAGGTCGTAAAGAGTTTGGGGAGGGCCGGTTCCCAGAAGGCTCTTCACCTCATTAATCAGGGAGATGTGAATATGCCTATCCTTAAGTAAGTGCGTATTAGTAATATAAACTCAGTGCTAGACCTGTGCTTGAGATAGGTCTCGTACCGACAGCATGGGCTATTGAGTGCCTTCACCCTCATTGATGGAGTCTTGCAGGGCGATGGGAGCTAGTGAAGTGCGGGGATAGGTTTGCTGGAAATGGCAGCCGATCGAGGAAAGGATGGTGGGAGTGTCTGATTTGCCCATGAGGTGACGGATGTAGCAGCGGGTGTTCGCAACTCAATTGACCTATTTGCTCACGCGGTCAGTTATGAATTGTTGGTCAGGTGTCGGGAGGCGGCTGCTAGTGAAGTTGGACACTCGGTAAAAGAAAAGAAGATGCGCGGTATGGGAAAGAAGGAAGAACGGCGGATGATGAAGGAGAATGCGGCAGCTAGGAGAGAAATTCGGGAAGGGAAGAAGCTGAGGCAGTTAGCTGCGGGTGCAATGAGAAATAAGTCTGGAATTTAAGGGTTGGGGGCTGTTTAGAATGTCAATGTTTGTAAGGTAACATCTTATCATATCTATACCTATGAGAGGTATCTATCCTGAATACCACCAGAAGCCCTTCCTCTTTTGCTTGGTGTACCCAGACCTTCAGCCATTATGCTGACCACGCTGCCAGCTTCGAGTGAGGCAACATCATGGAATTCAGTCGATGGCACCGGATGTAATAGTTCCTTCTCGAAGAAAGCTGTATATCATCGGTGAATTTTCTGATGGTAACGCAACTGTTGAACTTTTCGGTCGTAGCAAGACAAGAGAAGACGGTCTTTTGTTGTAGGCTGAGTGTCACCTATATGAGTAATTGAAGATCCACCGAATGAGGAAGAAGAAACATAGGCGATATGGGCGATCGTAGCCTGTGGTGCTGTCCTGACGCGCAAGGAGGAGAGGGTGATAACAGGAACATGTGGAGAGTTTAGGTTTGTATTTTCCATTAGTGGCTGACGAGCTGGAGATCTCACTATCTCATCCAGTGATTTGGCCCCTCTTACTGTTGCTGCTGTTGCTTCATCTTTAGTTCCTTCTGGCGGGTTTCTGGTTCAATATCCCTATGTTGAAAGCCTTCCGGAGGTCTTCTGTTGCACCAGTAATTTTGCGAGCATCTAGTTGGATAGTGGCGGGAAGCAGGGGTGGAACGAAGTCGTCTGGAGTTTCATTTCCGTCCCGAAGTAAAGAACGGAGACGAGAAGTAATTGCTGCTGCAATTTGCGGTGCAGAGTATGGTAAGAATGTGAATAGCTGAGGTGCAAGATTCCTGACTTTCAAGGGGGAAGGATTGGTGAGGTCAAGCGTTTTGGCTCTCCCGAGAAGAATTAACCGTGAATCTCATAAGAGACTGCCCGCAGAGTCTATAAAGGACTTCCAGGTCTTTGGTTAGGAGGTGGTTGTTCTTATCAAGCATAACTATGTAAATCTTGCTGGCCGTCTTCTTAGTTTTCTTGTCTATCTATATATAGTCAGTCCTAATGAAAGTGAGTCTCATTATTCCTTGCCGGATATGCTTCCGTCATATAAAAGTGATATTCTCAACACAAACCATCTGTCACCGAGGCTAGATCACTTACCGGCAATGTATATCCTGGCGTGGGGGCTTTGTTGGGGTTCCTCCTCTTTCCGTCAACAATTTTTGGGAAGTGGTAACATTGGTGCGGTGATTTTTCCTCAGGCTTATCGTGGGTTCGTTCGGATGTCTTTCATGTACTGTACTGTGCGTGGAGGTTAGCTAGTTAAGGCTTAAAGTTAGCGCAAAGAGATAGGTATATTAGCGAAATAACCATCTGTGATACCGTTGCTGTCAGAATGCCATTTGGTTTTGTGGCTTTGGTGATGAACGAAGATAGGTTTTTTTTCTTTTTCTTGGTGGTGTCGGTTTGTGGATTGCTTCCTGGATTTTTTCGAATCTTCGAGGATTTTTTCGAATGGTTGTGTAGGCTATTGCGTGGTGGGGGGATTTCAGTTTTTGCATCGTTCTTGTTTAAGGGAGGCTGAGGCTCCGCTCAGGAGGGGTTAGGGGAATACTCGAGGGTGGATGTAAATGAGGTGAGGCAAAATATTATTTAATTAATTTTTGGCAGGATTAATACTAGGACGGGCAAAGGGCTTTAACATCTCGCACATCTATCCCTCGCATCATTTACGTCCATCCCGAGTACGGTATTTACTATGATAGCTAGATCCATTATCCGCAGCTAGGTCCCTCGCCTCCGCAGTCCAGGACAAAACACTGCAAGAAGGAGCAGTGTTTTCTGGACATGGAATAGCTTATTTAAGCTGAGGCTGATGGATCCCATAAACTAGTATCATATTTGTAATTTTTGTTAACTCGTTCTTCTAAGCCTACTGTACCCACTCGTCCTTGCCAAGAATACCTCCGCCAGCCGATTATTTGCTGGAGTTCTCACCAAATATTCGGCTCACGGAGGTATTCTTGGCAAAGACGGGTGGGTAGTTTAGATAGTACTAGCAATTTCTATTGAAATCCCAGATGATGGATCCAGCGATTAAATACTGTATATGGTGAAATATCTGCGCGTATCCAAGCGACCATACAAAATATATCTGTTGCCGGGTACCTGCGTTTGTTGCCTCGAAGTTCATGTGTTGAAATAAGGTTTAGCGTGCCAAGGAGATTGCGCAATTTACCAGGTATTAAATCATGCTAGTAATACACTCCTGTAGCAAAAGTCTTGGCACCCTGCTACAATTTTATTATTCAACTTGCTTCATCTCAACCACCCTACATAGCTTGCGCTCAAAGCAGAAATGCTATCACGAGAAAGAGAACCTTGTAATTTCTATTTTCTATTATTAATTCAGGTTGAGGCTACTTTCCAGTAAGTCCACTACGGGGAGTGATATTTTGATGAGGGCTAAAAACACACTCGCAAACCCACCCCCACCACACCCCAACTCCACAGCCCTCCTTATACTTACCCCATATTTAGGCGCCTTCTTTTGCCCTGTGAATAGGTTTCCCTCTCCTCCCACTCTCCTGCTTCCTTAAGCAACTTCACTGCGCGCGCACTTGCCCTATCCCGCTCGGTTTGTGGTAATGAACTGGTCACGTACTTCTCTAACCTCTCCAAACTAAACCAGAATACCTTCTTGGGATTCTGCTCTGTAGGAACACTACCCCCAAAGAGATCATCCAGAGTTATCCCAAATCTCGTTGGTGCTTCCTGCTCAATTGCAGGTCGTGGGAGCAGAGTAGCAGTGAACGTTTCCACAATGTCTTTCCCGTCGTCGCTTGCCTTGAAAACGTGTATCGTGGCTCCTAGATCCCCAACTAATGGCTCCCTTAACCCACCCCGGCGATTCAAGTCCAACAGCCTTGCTGCCAATTCATGATAATTCGTGCTTCCATCGATACTGTTAATCATAATCTGTTCCTCACTTGTGTTTGTATCTTCCTCAGAATCATCCCCGGACTCATTATTCCTAACCTCCAGCCCCTCATTCACCTCCGGCAATGCATCCTCTACTACTACCTCTCTGTTCCCCTCCTCTGGCTTATCCCGTCTCACTCCCGGCCCTTCACTCCCCACTCCTGACTTGTCGTTCCCCACCTCCCGCTCACCCTCCTCCATGCCCGATGTATGGTTTCCAATCCTCTGAGAACTCCCTTCCCGGCTTTCGGTAAACTTCACCACAACTACTCGCCTTGTCTGGCCCTTCGTATACAGTAGCCACAACTTGACATCATCCATCAATTCTGGATATGTTTCACTCCAACCAGTCTCGCATACGACGGTAGGGAAATCTGCACCGGGTAGCATCACGTAGGCATCGGGCATCTTCTTTGACTTTCCACAAAAGTCACCGGGAACTTTGAAGTCCCCAAAAGCTAGGCACAGTTAGATAAATTAATAAGAATTGTTTGATCACATACCTATTCCAGAACCAACTCTGACCATATCTACTGCTTCATCCCCTCCTAGGTTAACAAGGGATCTGATTACAGTTGTCGAGAAGAACTGTGAAAGTGACTCATGGGTAGGCGTGGGTGCACATTTGATAATGAATCTTTGGTTAAGGAAATTATATTCCTGCCGGACCTGATCATTTTCAATAACCCCCGGATGTTCGCTCTCCCACCTGCTCACATCCTCCGGTAAAATTCCATCAAAACTTAGCTGACCTTCATGTCCCTCTTGGTGTCTCAATATCTCGTTTAGGCTTAGGCTGCCTAACCTGCATTCTAGCTCTACCGAACGGCAAGGATGTGTCTGACACAATGTAGGGAGTGAATGGTCGTCCATTGCAATAAAAGAGGATGTTATCGCAGGTGTTCGGGGAGGATTTGGCATTTCTGGGAGTTTTGGGATCGAAGAGCGTGGGGGATCCATCTTAGAGGCAGCTCTTTTTCTTCTCGGAAGTGCGATGCTCGTGTCATAGTGACGATAGTTCTGGTAAATTGGTCCAGGTAGAGAGAAGCCAGCATTACCCCTATTACCCCCAACCCAAACCCCTTCTTGTCCCCACCTGCCGGTATTGAAATCACCTCTCCACATGATCGTAATAGATAGGGTAAAGACTTGAGAAAGGAATCAGGATGGAGAGAGGTATCAGGTTCGGTAGAGAAAAAATAGGCTACGAGTAACTGAAGGAAGTCGTTAGACAAAGAGAAATTGACAGGAAATAAGCAAGGAGAGTAGGAAAGAGAGGGAGGAGAAAGTCTATAACACATAGAGAACACGTATGGCCACGATTGAACAACTCAGCTTACGCTACTACTATCATCTATGACAACACGAACCCCTAGTAACTGTTTTTGGGAATTTTTGCCTTAGTGCAAAGCTACTCGTGCCTAAATGACATAGCACATCACTAAAACTTACCCGATTCATACCATACAGTGAGTGAATTACCGGTACTATAAATTATACTAGCAAGAGAATACTAAAAAACAGAATCTCCTATCTTAAATCCTGATCTTATAAAATTCCATCTTCGCAATAAAATAAATATTACACTAAGATTCAAAATTACCGTTAGAGGCTATACATAGCTAGCAAATAGCATCTGGTAAGTTTACAGTACGTCATGGTATTGTATCATATTGAATGGTGACGCATCACTCGCACTTCGCTGTTCGAACCCTAAAATGTATCGAGTGACTGTACATGATGCCAAAATGAAATTTGAATATCTCAGACTGTCAAACCAAATGAGTTAGTTCATATCATATAAAACTAAAAAGTAGCATGGAGGAAGGGTCAATAGGTAGGGGGGTTCAACAAACAGCAGCTTTCATGCTAATTTATGGAGCGACTGTTGTACTAGTACAGTACTGTATAGTACACGTATGCAGCTACTAAAAAGTCTTCTCCTAATTATTTTTCCTTCCTTCACTCCTATCCTCGCCTAAGTTCTTCCTACTCTTAACCCATGTCCCTCTTTTATTCACTCAATAATCAACTTCTTCACCGCTTAACACAAACTGGGTCTCCGCCCGAGCTGTTCCACTCCTCAGCGTAGGACCCTTATCGCCGATCCTCTCTTCCGGGCTGGGAAACATGGGCCCCTGATACCTCCTGATCCTCGATCCTCTCTGCCGCTCCGAATCACAAATTTACGAGTTTCCCCTTTCTACCACTTATTTTTCGGCATAAATTCAGCCTTTTCCTTAATCTTTACTTTCTACTTGTTCCCTTAAGCCAATGCATTCCGGCGCCCAGGATCGGCTATCTCAGCTCTTACATTGTTCCCTTGGTTTTTGTGTTTTCGATTACTCTTGGCAAGGTGGCGCATAATGATATTGCTCGGAGGAGGAGAGATACGGAGGTTGATAGTGAGCTATATGAGGTTTCTCATTTGCGGATGGTGGGGTGATAAGGAGGAAGAAGGGGGCTTGGCTGGGCAAAAAGAATGCGACAGCAGCTGAGGGCTAGGGGCTGGGGAAAAAAAGTGATAGTACCGATACTAGGGCTGTGCTCAAGAGGAGCAAAGACCTCAGGATCGGGGATATTCTCGTTCTCAAGAGAGACGATCGGGTTCCGGCAGAGGTGGATATTTTGAAGATAATCTCGAATGAAGTCAATCAAGCTGGGGGGGTGGGTACTAATACCCCTTGGGAGACGTTTATTTGCCCGGACTAGCTGAATGGGGAGACGAATTGAAAATTGAGACCTGCGCCGGCATTAATTTAAGGTTTGCGATCTTCCAGTTTGGCTCACTTGACTATTACCGCCTCTGCGCCTTCGCCTTCGGAGGAAGTTAATAACTTTATTAGATCGGTTCTCTTGATCCTCCGGCTCCCGGCCCAACTCCTCCGTCCGCTCTAGGTCCCCCTATGCCTCTAGATCCTGGTGCCTCTTCGTCCTTTCTATCAGCACTCCTGGAGACAGCATCTTCGTTGATGGGATTGTTGGTTGATAACACTATATGGGTGAACACGTTCTTGGCCGGGAATTCCACCACTCGGGCTGCTATCGTTTACACCGGTCCGGAGATATGAGCAGCTTTGCCTACCACCCTCTCCGGTAATAAGACTGGATTTCTGGAAAAGGAGACCAATAGCCTGTCAAAAATTCCTTGCATTCTGACATTTCCACTCAGTATAGTATTTGTGGCGCTTTAAGGGTTTGAGAATGACCAGGGCAAGCTAGGCTCAATAAACCCCAAAAGTTCTAGCAAAGTCATCAACAGAATCTGGCACATCAACATCCTCCGTTTCTTGGTACTCTTCTCGACTATTATTCCTATCAGCTCAAGGGTCAACTCGGGCACAGGCAAGAGCGCAAACGCGTGTTTTATTCAACATGGCAAGGTGATCAAGGGTACGGTTGTTGGGACTACACACTATTCCGGAGTAGCTAGGGAGAGTAGAGTACCTTCTTAGCAATAAGACTGGAACCTTGACGCAGAACGATATGGTGCTGAGGGTGTCTCGGAAGCTACAGTTACGCATCAGGGATCAAGTCCGAATAGGATTACTATTGTGGAATGGGCAGAAAGCGTTGGGCTGCGTCTGTCCTACAGAGATCGCAGAGGGATGAAATTACAAAGTGTCGATATTCCGCGTCAACGTCTTGGAGGTCTTGCCATTCACGAGTGAGGGGGGGGGTGGGAATTGCCGTCCAATTTATGACTGGCGAAAGAGAAAGGAACAGGATTTTCTTGGTGGTGGGGAGGAAAACTCTAATTCTGGAGACATCTTGTTCTATCAGAAGGGGGCGAATACCGTCATGTTTTCTATTATCCAGGATAACGACTGGCTGAATAATCGGTGCAGTGATATGGTTCCGGAGGGACTAAGGATCCTAGTTGTTGGAAGGAAGAATCTGTCCATTCAGCGCTACCAGGGGTTCTCCGCAAAACACAAAGCTGCGTTTTTGATGCTCATTAATAGGGGCAAGGAGATGGGCAAGGCCTTGGGGGAGTATATTGATCATGACTTGAAGCACGCGGGAGCGAGATGTGTTGCTGTTAGCGCAAAGTTGGTGTCAGGGGGAAAATACGCTCACACCATTGCCAAGTGTATGCCTACTCCTCTATTCTCTTACCTCCGGATCATACTAACTCCGGTGCGGTTATGTAGTAAAACGAAAAGACCATCCGTGCGATGCCCTAGAATTCCTCCGCAAAATGACAGACTCCTGTCTCCTCATCGACGACGAACCCATCGCACTCTTCCTAGACACGTATAATTCCGAGTTTATATCCCTTGCCGTACAACCCCCGGCAGTAATTGCCTCCCTTTGCACACCCACCCAAAAGGCCGACTTAGTCCTGCTCACCGGTGCCTTCACTAGGAAACTAGTGTGTTGTATCGGCGGCGGTTGGAACGGTGTCTCCATGATCCAAGCGGCTGACGTAGGTGTTCGTATTGTCGGCAAGGAGGGCCGTTGGGCTAGTCTTGGGGCTGACTTTTCTTTTTAGAGCAATTCATCTAACAAAACTACTCGCGTGGCACGGAAGGAACTCATACAAGCGAACCGCAAAGCTCGCGCAATTCGTTATGCACAGGGGTCTTGTGATTAGCGTTTTCTAGATCATGTTCAGTATTTCTTTGAGGTTTGGGCCAATTGCCTTGTACTGTATAAGGGGTGGCTGCATGTTGGATATAACAGCATTTATACTATAGCGCCTGTGTTCTCCCTGGTGTCGGGTAGGGATGTGGACGAGCGTCTGGCGAATCTTTATCCGGAGCTTTATGATGAACTTACGGAAGGGCGGTCGTTGAGTTATCGGACTTCTCCCTCTAGGTGCTTGTTAGCATTTATCAAGGTCCGCCTTTCCCTCCCATAATATGCTTGACTGGTGGGGTGCTGATGAAAAGATATAGGAATGATAATCCAACGCTTCTCCCAGATCCTCGTGAGCCTTGGCCATTTCGATCACGTGGAATCTACGAGTTTCACAGTACTGATGTTAAATGAACTCATAATGGTGGTCCTAGGGATCACAACTTGGTAGTTCCCCAGCCGTCCCTCTCCTCCCCCTTCCTTTCCCTTTCCCTTCTACCTGACACTGAGAACGGGCACATGCGGATGATATTTGCAGAACTAGGCACAGCCCTCTTTTTCTTTTCTTCGATCGCCGTACTGGGTGAGTACTTTGACCTCGGGTGAGTCACCTAGTGTGCCTTCCTGGGGCGCGTCGCCGTCATTAGCGAGATTAGCTTTGTGCCGCCGTGGATCACGAAGACAGTTGGGAGGGTGTTGAACCCCCCGAGCTATGCCAAGGCCCATGGGTTTGAATGCGAGTTGCTGTTGGATTAGTTGGGCGTTCTGCTCTGTTTTGCTTTGGGTGGTAGTGAGGAGGATAAGCGAAGGGGGGTGTAATTCACCAAGCGGTCGGGGGGGAGATATTTGAATATTTTTTGTGGTTTTCTATGTTGGTTTCCCTTCTTTTCTATTTTACTGTGCTGGTTTCCCGTACCGAAGTGGGCGGTGGCGGACGGTGCTGGCAAATACGTTTTACATTTTTCAATTTAGAAGGAGAGGAGTGTTGGTCTAGTAAAATGATATTCTCTGTTTGTGGGCTCACGAGTGAGATCTGGTGACCGGATGCATCACCCCCGGTCATGGGAGAGAAGATGAATCCTTAGCCCAACAATAATAAATAAGTTAAAGACAAAGGAAAAATAAACAGAGCAGCAGCTTTATGCTCACTGCATGCGGGCCTTGCCTATCTCCTCCCCTAAACTAGTTCTTGATTCAGTCTCCTTCTTTTGCCTTGCGCATATGTTTCTCTCTCCTCCCATTCCCCCGCTTCACGCAAAAGCTTAACTGCACGAGATTCGGCTTTGTACCTCACTGTTTGCGGTAAAGAAGTGTCCACAAATTCTGCCAGCTGCTCCAAACTGAACTCGATCTCATCCTTAGAATTATGGTCTTCCGGAACACTGCCTCCCAAGAGATCCCCGAGTGTCACCCCAAATCCTTTTGGCCGGAGCCCTTCCTCCTCCTCGTTCATAGGTCGTGGGAGCAGAGTAGCCTTAAACGATTCCGCAATATCTTTTCCGTCCTCGCTTGCCTTATAAATATGCACCGTTGCCCCTAGCGTGCCCAATAATGGTTCCTTGAGTTTTCCTCGGCGATTCAAGTCCACTAGCTTCGCAGACAAATCGTGAAATCCCGTGGTACTATCAATACTATCCAACACCATCTGTTCTTCGCTTGTGCTCAAGTTGTCCTTGGCACTCACTTCCAACTCACGATTTTCCACCTCCGGCCTATCATTTTCAACCCCTAGCTCTTGGCTCTCCACCTCCGTCTCATTATTCTCCACCCCCAGCTTGTCACTCTCCACCCCTGGTTTATTGCCCTCTATCTCGGTCTTCTCATTTCCAACCCTCAGTTCCTCATCCCCTATCTCCGGCGAAAGCCCATCAAAACTCTCGGTAAATGCAATCACAATTACAATCTTTGTTTTGCCCTCGGTATGTAGTAGCCACAACCTCGCATCATCCAGCAATTCCGGAAATGTCTCGCTCCATCCGGCTTCACATACCACAGTGGGGAAATCAGCACTGGGCAGCATAACATAGGCGTCCGGAATCTTTTTGGATTTCCCACAAAAGTCCCCGGGCCCTTTGAAACTTTGAAAAGCTAAACACTATTAGATAAATCACAACAAGCTAATTGATTGCATACTCATTCCAGAGCCAACCCTGACCAAAGACATAGCCTGCATCATCCCAAACCTCTCATTCAGTGATCCCGAAACACATGCCGTAAAGAACTGGGCAAGGGCCTCATGCGTGGGTGAGGTGGAGCATTGAATAATGAATCGCCCATTAAGGAAATTGTATTCTTGACGGATATTGTCGTTTTCGAGAACTCCAGGGTACTCGGTCTCCCACCTTCGCATTTCTTCTGGGGATACACCATCCACTTTCAGCTGCCCTTCATGGATAGCATCAAGTCTGAATATCTCCTCCGGGCTGAGGCTTTTCAATCCATCTGGCAGCTTTGCGACTGGCACACTGTCTGGGTGTTCCTGGAACAATTGACGAAGTCGGTTGTGCATTGGAATAGGCGAGGGCATTATGGGCGGTATTCGGGGATGGTTCGGTTGTGTGGAAAGTTTTGGGATAGGAGGGCTGGGGGGGTAGGCTTCAGAAGCAGCTCTCTTCCCGGGGGATTTCCGCGGAGGTCCCCTGTTATTAATAGCTCTAGATTCATAATGGTGATCATAAATTCTCCCAGGTGAGGAGAAGCCGAAACCACTCCTATTCCCCCCAACCTCAATACCTCCTAGTGCCTGCCTGCCCGTGCTAAAACCACCACTCCACATACTCGCAATAGGTACGTTAAAGGCTCTGGTGCCAAATTAGGATGAAGAGAGGAATCGGACCCAAAAGAGGAGAAAAAGAAAGGGGTAAAGAATACCGGTAGTATAGTAAGGGACTTGCTAACCGGGGGGGGGAGATGTTGGGAAGAGAGAAAGGAAAGGTCAGGGGAAGAACCGGAGAAAGGGGGAAGGCTATAACACCTAATAGATACGTAAGCTATACGCTCAGATTACTCTACTATACCAATGATGGTGACGTGGATGGATTATCTGGTTGAATCATCGTACGTCACTCGTAACTTTATTGCTCACCAAAAAATGGACAACCCATATTGGAATAGCCTCCCCGGAATAATGGAGGATAGTTCTGCTCTAATGCACAATAATATATTAAACCAGAATTGACCTCTAGACTCAGTACTGCGTACGGTGGACAGTGTCATATCACAGCTTACGTATAGCAATCAAACCCAAAAGCTAACTGGAATAAGGCGAAGGGCCTCAGTCGGAGAAATACGGTACATGCCCCGGGGCTGATAACTAGAGTCAATATGTAAAGTTAAGGTATCCTAAATAAAGAACTTGATAATTATCGTAAAACTCTACTAAATACACTATATGTTATTAAGATTTTCGTAACTATTTTGGTTGTGTTAGGGCCAACGAAACAATATGCCACTCTACCGTACCTTACGTGGTATGTACTACAACGCAAATTACTATAAATTACATTAGCTTGAGAGATTGCACCAAGCTACTCCCTAAATTTTTCCCCTTTGGCTAAATATGCCAGGTCGTCATAGCCAACCAAAAAAGATAAAAATACCCCCGGTGTTCCGCAATTAAGATAAACCGTACTCGAGTACCACTATTACCAGTGTATTACTTATTACCAGTATGATATCATACCCGGTAAATTGCGCAATTTCCTTGGCACGCTAAACCTTATTTCAACATATGAACTTCAGGCAACAACCGCAGGTACCCGGCAACAGATACATTTTGTATGGTTGCTTGAATACGCGCAGATATTTTACCATAACATACCGTAATAGAAATTACTATCTAAACTATAGTAGGTTTAGAAGAACAAGTTAACAAAGATTACAAATACCAGTTTATGGGACCTAACTGCAGATAATGGCTCTAGCTAGTAAATACGGTACTCGGGATGGACGTAAATGATGTGAGGGATAGATGTGCGAGATGTTAAAGCCCTTTACCCGTCCTAGTATTAATCCTACCAAATTAAATAATTTTTTGCCTCGCCTCATTTATGATACATCCACCCTCGAGTATTCCCCTAACCCCTCCTGAGCTGAGCCTCAACCCGCCTTAAACAAGGACGATACCTACACAACCATTCTAAAAATCACAAAGCAATCCTCACATCGACACCACCAAGAAAAAGATAACAAAACCTCTATATTAATTCATCACGGAAGCCGCAAAACCCAATGGCATTCTAACAGCAACTGTCTCACAGATGATCACTCCCCCCAATCTACCGTCTCCGAATCCCGAAAGAATTTCTATTACTCGAATTCTACAATCTTTAGGAGACTCTTGGTCCATATGGGACCTATCTCTTTGCGCTAACTTTAAGCCTTAGCTAGCTAACCTCCCCGCACAGCACAGTACATGAAAGACATCCGAACGAACCCACGATAAACCTAAGGAAAATCACTGCACCAATGTTATTTCTTCTCGAAAATTGTCGACGGAAAAAGGAGGAACCCCGACCAAGCCTCCGCGCCAGTATATACATGGCCGGTAAGTGATCTAGCCTTGCTGGCGGATGGTTTAAGAGAACTGACAGGAATATTTACATAGTTATGCTCGATGAGAACAACCATCTCTTGACCAAAGACCTGGAAGTCCTTTCTAGACTCTTCCGGTAGTCTTTTATATATGATTCACGGTTAATTCTTCTCTGAATAACCAACACGCTTGACCTCATCAATTCTTCCCCCTTGAAAGTCTGGAATGTTACACCTCAGCTATTCACATTCAAGTTCTTACCATACTCTGCACCACAAATTGCAGTAGCAATCACTTCTCATCTCTGTTCTTTACTTCCGGACGGAAATGAAACTCTAGAAGACTTCGTTCCACCCCTGCTTCCCGCCACTATCCAACTAGAAGCTCGCAAAATTACTGGCGCAACAGAAGACCTCCGGAAGGCTTTCAACATAGGGATATTGAATAAGAAACCCGCCAGAAGGAACGAAAGATGAAGCAACAGCAGCAACAATAAGAGGGGCCAAACCACTGGATGAGATAGTGAAATCTCCTCCTTGAGCGTCAGGACAGCACCACAGGCTACGATCGCCCATATCGCCTATGTTTCTTCTTCCTCATTCGGTGGATCTTCCATTACTCATCTAGATGACACTCAGCCTACAACAAAAGACCGTCTTCTGTTGTCTTGCTACGACTGAAAAGTTCAACAGTAGCGTCACCATCAGAAAATTGTTTGATAATATGCAGCTTTCTACGAGAAGGAACAACTATTACATCCGCTACCATCGACTAAATTCCCCGACCTTACCTCACTCGAAGTTGCCAGCGTGGTCAGCATAATGGCTAAAGGTCTAGGTACACCAAACAAAAGAGGAAGAGCTTCTGGTGGCATAAAGGATAGATACCTCTCATAGGTATAGATATGATAAAATGTTACCTTGCAAACATTGACATTCTGAACAGCCCCCAACCCTTAAATTCCAGACTTATTTCTCATTGCACCCGCAGCTAACTGCCTTAGCTTCTTCCCTTCCCGAATTTCTCTCCTAGCTGCCGCATTCTCCTTCATCATCCGCCGTTCTTCCTTCTTTCCCATACCGCGCATCTTCTTTTCTTTTACCGAGTATCCAACTTCACTAGCAGCCGCCTCCCGACGCCTGACCAACAATTCATAACTGACCGCGTGAGCAAAGAGGTCAATTGAGTTGCGAACGCCCGCTGTTACATCCGTCACCTCGTGGGCAAATCAGACACTCCCACCATCCTTTCCTCGATCGGCTGCCATTTCCAGCAAACCTATCCCCGCACTTCACTAGCTCCCAGCGCCCTGCAAGACTCCATCAATGAGGGTGAAGGCACTCAATCGCCCATGCTGTCGGTACGAGACCTACCTCAAGCACAGGTCTAGCACTGAGTTGATATTACTAATACCCACTTACTTAAGGATAGGCATATTCACATCTCCCTGATTAATGAGGTGAGGAGCCTTGTGGGAACCGGCCCTCCCCAAACTCCCTACGACCTCAACCTTAGCCTGAGGAAGGTCAAAGCTCCAACCAGATTGGACCAAAATCGTGTTCTTTTTATGGAGAGGAAGGTTCGTTTCACAAACCGTTCCCTGCCAATATCGGCACCGCTCCACTCTTCTTACCTCAAAACTGCAACCGGTATCGTTTTGGAGGACCTTAAAGAGATGTGGGCTCCTACCCCGCGCGATCTCACAATTCCTGTTTTCCACACTTCCACCGGTCAAGACCTCCGTGATAATACGGGCAATGGATCAGTCACTTCCAAATTTGTGAATATGGTTACCCAGCAGCCGGTTGACTAGGAAACTAAGACTGTTTTCCGCTGGGAATACTAGGGAAGCCCACGTCTTTACCACTCAGGTTCCGCTATCACCCCGAGACTGGCCCTCACGCCTATCCGCAAAGTTATGGAGGGAGAGAAGGATAGAATCAGGGAATTTTACTACCAGCTCTGGCTTCGTGATCAGAAGGTTCCCCTCGATGCGCCCCAACAGATGTATTTGATGGCGGGCGAGCGCAAGTTCAGGGGCAGGCGATTGCTGATTCTGTTCACACGGTTGGGAATAAGGGCTAGGCTTTCATCGAGCGACCTTGGAAGACTGTCTACGCACCGATGGATTTCGCCATTGTGGTTGGGTGGAAAGCTATAATCAAAGCAATTTTCTCAGGCTGGCTCACCTCTCCAGTAGCTTGTGCATGCTGCCTTGCACAGACCCTTTGAAGAAGTACGATGCTGCCGAAACCGAAGCCCAAATCCTTGCCATTCTCGAACAGACATCGGGGAAGCTAGTGGAGGTTTGCACAACTATTTTGAAGGATGGACGGTGAATTATGAAGGTTACTTCACAGTTCTTGTACAGGGACACCTACACCAACTATGAAAACACGTTCCAACTGTTGGTGTCCTTCCCTCAAAGGACTGGTTCGGCCTCGATGATCCTGACACCGAACGTTCAGAGAAGACTCCTATGTTTCGCTCGTCAAGCTTTACCCAATTCAAAGATGAGGAGATCCCCGACTCGGTTGAAACTCTCCGACAAGTGCTAGTTGAGCTCTCTACAAAGAAAGCCATACAAGTTGCATTTATCAACTACATTACCGGTCAGAGCCACTGAAACCCGGTAGTTGACTATCTCAAATACCACGGCACCATTACCGAGCACCCTGTCAATTTCGATAATGCTATCCCTCCCAAGGCGAGAACTGAAAATCTCATCAGACCTGATGCTAGCAACGAAGGTTATGCCGATGGATCCCGCGGCTGCAATCAAATTCACCTTTCGCAAATCTTCTCTACGAATACTAACCTTGCCAGAACCATGGCTCATTGAATGTTCCAATTTCCGGCTGTGAGGTCTCTTGTTGAAACTTGGGCTACGGAGAGCAACACTGCCAGGGTTAGCTCTTTTTCTTCTAACTTTATTGGTATCGCACTACCGAATCACGATATTGAGGCCAAGTTGCATCATGCCGGCATTGTCAGCAGTAGGAAAATCACCAAAGTCGAGGCCACCAACAAGGAAGCCGAAGAGAAGGTGCTTGTGGGAGAGGCGGAAGCTGAGCAACCAGTATCAGCCTCTATATTTACTAACCAAGGAAGTCGGGGGCAAGGTGTGGGGATGAGTCTGTACCACTCCTCACCTATAGCTAGAAAAGTTTGGGACAGGGCTGATAGACATTTATGGACAATTATGGTTACTCATTTCCCTTGTTATTCCCCTTCACCATACTAATTATATTATAGGTTTCACAATCACAAACATTGAAAGAAATAACACCAAGTAATTGACTGTTCATGTTGGCGGACTGTGGAAAAAATATCCGGCAGAACTGCATGTGAATTGCTTTTGAGAGCATCGGGGGGGACTGATAAACCAAATCGGAGAATACATTCAAAGAGGTTAGAGAGGCAACTACATCGTAGCCCTCCCACTCCCCGACCGATCTTTTGTCCGCGATTCAATTCACCCATACCTTACTCACTTCTATGGAGAAGGCTTCCCTTGCCGACATGAGATCTCGTGGCTTAATCCAGCCCTATTCTGTTCCCACCGGATATTCGCTGTGTGAATGCTCTGCTCTCACAGCTCTGGCTGAAGTTATGCCAATTGAGCCTTTGGCCTCTGTCGCTTCCTATCGTGCCCCGACTATGCAAGTCCCCGTCGAGCGCAATCCAGAGCGAAGAAGCAACTACTCTATGATTGCTGTCGACCCTAATCGTATCTCTAAAGCCTTCCATGAGCAAGCTTTTCAGTACATTGATGACGACATCGCAGAGGTGACTAAATACGTGTTGGAAGTTGTTAATTACAGCGCTATTAGCTAACAATATATCTGCGCTGGTGATGTAAGTTTCCCACCATTCACTCCCTTTCACTCTCATTGACATACAGCTAGTTACAGGCCCCGGACTGCCTCACCAATGTGCCTAACTTCCTCAGGGTGCAGAAAACTGACATTCACACCCTTATGGCGGAGATGTCCCTTGAGGGCGTTAAGGAGTACTTGAGGACCCACCAGTTGATTAATGGGCCGCATATCAGTCAGATTTTGGGAAATTGGGACAAGTATGAAGAAACTGTTGCTTCGTCTAGAATCACTGCTTAATTCCTCCTCCCTCTCGGATTTCTCTGAATTTCTTTTTCCAGGTTTGGCTTGTGGTTTAAAGTAGGGTTACAATTTTCTTTCTTATTTCATCTAAATTCTGCAGGGGTTATGAGTTGTATTTAGTATTTGGAACCCATTCAATTACTCACTGCGGAGTTTATTTTGCACCTGAACTGATTTGTTTGTATCATATCGATGCCTATCCTCCGACCACTGAGTATAGCTGACTCTTGCCAGCCTGGATACATATCTTACTAGACAGGTTATAGCAAGTTGCATCCCCGAAAGTCTCGGTATCCGCGTAGATTAGTGTCCCAAATCTCTCCGGTCTTTATGTGCTCTCGGCAGGCCGCCTTCCATCTCATTCCTCATATGATACCTATGTGATGCATCAACACACCAGGATGCTAAAATTCAAGTAAAAAACTTCCAAACCCCGATCTATCTCAGCACACAGCCATAATCTGCACCCTACCTTACCCGCTTTCTTTCTCCTAGAAACTGTATGCCCTATTTTTTGAAACCTGGGTGTCTTGTTCCGCACATCTGCAAGGGAGCTAGTGCTGTTAGCCGGCTACAGACACTGGTCTCCCGCTTTCCAGTGGCTGCACCGCCCCAACCTTACATAATCTTAGGGTCCCCGCCACCAGATATTCTCAATACAAAAAAGCCCCCGCATGGCCTTCATATATCATGACTCGGTTACTGGGAACCTCGCAGGGTGACTACCCTGAGACCTGGACAGTACCGGACGAACGGCTATCCGCAGTCCATCCAAGGTGGTCAACATGCAGAATGGCCTTCCTTGGGCCCGGCGGTAGGCCCTTCAGGGTGAGACTGGGGTGGTCAGGGTAGGGGGGGGTCTCGGAGCACGGCGGATGACAGTGGGGGATGACCGTGGACTTCCGAGGATGATCGTAGACGGTGGAGAGCTGTTTAGGGTGATGGGGGACGGTGGTGCATGGTGGGGGGCAGCTGCTGTGGCACGGGTGATATCTCATGATGCTCTGACAATTCTTTCTGAGGTCTAAGTCAGTTTTCAGTTACTCTACTTTAACAAATTTACTACCATTTTTTGGCAGCCAAATGCCCCAGTCGCCATATTTTCCCAAGTCAAGTGGCCGGTATGTTACAAGGAGCCGCAAGAGACTCGCGAGCTATGAACACTTCTGAGCGACTGTGATTCCTGGGCTACCTTACCGCGGCAACTCATAGTTCCAAAGAGGCACGATAAAGCCCTCTTTCCTTCCTTAGGTTAAAAAGTCACCCCTGTGCATGCATGCTGAACTATGCACCCCCGAACACCCCCCCCTCTACTAGTAATCCTCTTCATACCAAATTGATTGGTAATCTTCTCCCCACCGGCGCCTCACTTTTTCTATTGCCTACGTCCCCCATCATCCTTTCATCCTCATGCTATCCTCCTTACTCGCCTCCTACACTGCCTGAAGGCACCCCTAGAGCTCCCTCCTATATATTACGAATTTCTCTCGTTTTTTCCGCCATTAATCCTCTTACCCCTTCCCTCTTTCCTCACGAAATAGTAATACATTTTGCGGTAACTTCATTCATCCCAACCGTGAGCTTCCCACCGGAGCTTTTTTGGGTTCCTCCACCGCCACTTCTATCTTACCCCACTGTCCACTGTCTCTGGGTTGCCTCCTCCCTACGCAATTCGTGATGAGTTCTGCTAATTACTAATTATAAAGAATCCTCATTGAACTCAACCGATTCCCTTGTCAGAAAAGCATCATCATATTGGATGCACTAGAAACTACCACTGATGTCTCTACCCCTCATTCCTCATCGTCCCTCCGCCCTCTCGCTCTAGATCACGGGCCACTCATGATCGCCTTCTTTTTCCCGACCACCCCTCATTACCACGCAACCGAGCTCCGCCAGCATTTCCGTCTCAATTGCCACCTCCTACAGACGAATTTGCTCTCAACAAGGAGCTATCCTTGGTCCCGGCGCTTCTTTCCCGCTTTACGGCGTTCGTGAGATCAGGTTACAGAAGGGGAGGATGAGGCACAGGGAATATCTGAGGGCGCTTTACGGTTTGTTTTAACTGAATTGGAAGGCCGTTTTCTGTAGAGAAATGAGATTCATGCTGTAGCAGCTCAATTACCTGATACTCCGGCCAAGAGACTAGGCATGGTTAAATCCTACTAATAATGCTCACCAGGCAGCTAACCGACCCACGAAGGTGGATCATATTTTAATGCGCCAAGCTAAGATAACAAATGGCACCGCAGATCATACAAGATACAGTACCAATACCGATACTGCACTTCGCCTAATCCACCATTTCCGAATTCTAGTAGAATTTCTATTACCAGAATTTTACAATCACTAGGAGCTTCTTGACCCACATCAGAACTATCTATTGGTACTAACTTTAAGCCATAACTAACCTCCGCACTGTACATGAAACAAGTCCAAGTAAACCCGCAATAAGAATGGGGAAAAATAACTGCGCAAATAACATTACCCCTCCTCGAAAATGGAAAGCAGAAAGAGGAGGAACCCCAACAAAACCTTGGTGAGGGATATTCTGTGTCAAGGGTATTACTTTTACATAACGTAAATGTGTCCGACAAAGAATAATAGAACTCATTAACATTAGCGCTAGCTATATACAAATAGGTAAGAAGGCTAAGACGACCGACAATGTTTCTACAGTTATGCCCAATGAGATCGATCATCTCTTGACCAAAGACTAGGAAGTCCTTTACAGCATTTTCGAGTGGTCTCTTATGCGAGGTTCATGATCGACTCTTCTCGGAATAGCCAACGCACTTGATCTCACCGATCGTTTCCTTCCCCGCTTGAGAGCCAGGAATCTTACACCTCAGCTACTCCCGTTCCTACCATACCCCGTGCCCCAAATTTCAGCAATGATTACTTCTCGCTTCCGTACTTTACTCCCGGACGGAATTGAAACCCCAGGAGACCTCCCAGACGAAGACGGAACAGACGGACTGAGGAAAGTTATGGCAGAGCTTTTCAACTGATATATGATGGAATTGTTTAGTGGGATTGAGTTGGTCCAAAGGATCAGATTTTTCATCGCTTAGAAGTATATTGGATGTTTATTTTATTTTATTTTACTTTATTTTATTTTATTTTTCTTTCACCAAACCTCTTGTATCAGTCGAAGCAATTTTTCACTGTACCCGGTCTTCCAATTCGTATCATACAAGAGAAATCTGAAGATCAAATTTAGATACTGATCAGTTCCAATCCTGCCAAGCATTGAAGCTCCCTTGAACCTTAGCCAACGCATGACACAGCAAGATTAAGGTTACGATAAAAACATTGTATATTATCATACTTTGCTTTGAAGCACTCAACTAAATAAACATAAGGAAAAATTACCAAAGTTTAATAGTATAATATTATGATGGCAGTAAGAAATATTTATGCAGATCTTACAAAAGACACAACCAGCGATCAAATACTCACCTCAGAATCGCACCCCTTTCTTATGGATTTTTTTAGCTAATAAGTCATTATAAAATGTACAGAGACTTTATTCCAGCGCCTTGTATCCAAGTTATCATATAACAGCCATGATCTCTCAAAAGAGAGGAGCCATGAGCTTTCACTCTTGTCACATCTTTCTTCCTTTCATGTCATAAAATTTCACTTTTAGTGAACCAGCCTGAACTAATACGGTTTACAAATGACCAGGTTTCTGGCATTAATAATGTCAAATATCTTGCCTCTTCGAAAATTCTCATATGCTTCCCTTTCGTGCCACAAGTGATTTCAAACAGCCCTCCGATAGGCCAGCCCACTAAAAAACTAAATTTTTAGAACACCCTCTTGAGTTATGTGCAATAAGTGTAATACAATTAAAATTTCTTGCACTTATCCACCCTTCCCACTTCCCCTCCTTTCCCACCCCCCAGACTGCACCTACCAAACCTTACTACTAAGTGAGCTTATATCAAAACAGCAAACAGAAAGGTGAAAAAGAAAGACAAACACTATCAGTATTAACTAACCAGTGTAGGTAAAATTCAATCGGGTTTCCGATCGTGAGGCAAGTAATATTCACGATCCCGGTTATAGACCAACGAAGCAAACCACAGGTACGAGTACAACCCAGATTTCCCAACAAGTAATCATTAATCCAGGAAACCCCTACCAGTCGCTCTCCACCCACAGCCCACAAATAAAACCACCAAAGTCGGATTAACAGCACAAGGATGAGAGCAAGCAGTGCCACAGGAAAACCAAAGCCCATTAAGAGAAACAAGTGCCAACACTCCAAAGCCCCATAGGATGTATAATCAAGCTAAAGCCGTCTGTATAACCAACTATCCTGCAAGCAAATAAGTGCTATTAGAACAAACATCAAAGAAATGAAAGTGTAAAAGAAAGAAATTCAAATACTGGATATTACATACCCCGGCTTTCCTAACATCCCTGTATATTTCAGCCCAATGTTCCATTGAAGAGAAATCTATCTGACGAGAGTAGCGGCGGTCTTTTGCCGAGCAAGCACTTATGGTAATAACTGCTTCGAGAGCCTGTCTCATCACCTGGTCCATAGTATCCACGATTTCGGCGGGGGAATCTGGGGGAATCATCCAACGAGATTTGATTTTGGTATTCGTTTGCAGTGCTCTAATACTGATGTGCGGGTAGCAATTGTGAATTGTAGCGAGGTACTGGCAGCACAGCCAGCATAGTGGCTTTGAGGTTCCAATTGACACGATAGTCGGGATTGTGGAAGTCAAACAGTCTTTAACCGATGCTAAAGCAATACAAGATCCGCAGTGTTCATGGAGATTAATTGAAGTTTCTGGGTCTTTGGGAAAATTGTGAATCCTGCCATAAGTCTGCTGGAGATCGTAGTCTGTAACTTGTCGATACCCTGTCTGCCTTGCATACAGATTGAGTACTCCCAGAAAATCGGAAGGAATATTTATGGTAATTGTCGGAGAAGCAACAATCTGTAGTATTATGCTACAAGGTCAGAAAGAATTTCATAAGTGTAACTCTATCCTGAACCAAGTTTTGTCCATACCTCTGTGAGCTTCAGATGGCAAAGATGATCTGAATTGGAATTTTGAATCCATCGAACAAGTGCCACAACAGCCACACGGTATTCGCCTAGCTTTCCAAGACGGTAGAGGAGTTCCGGGTCAAGAATTCTGCGATTTTGAGGGTCGGCTACGAGAAGTCGGGAAATCAGAATTGTACGTGCTATGTCATTATGGCGAGCCTCATAATTAAACCCGGAACTTGGTTCCAGAGTTTGTAAGAGGAAGTGAAACCAGTTCTTCAAGAACGAAGGAAGTGGACTGCCAGGTGGAAACATGGTAGTCCCAACGAAATTGCGGATACCTGTGTGATACTGTGTTTGTTGTTGATGAGTGTCTCCCTCATATGGTTGGTCCAGGCCCCGAATACCAAAATTATTTTCAGCGCCCTCATTGGTTAAAAAAGCACAGATCTTTTGCAGCCTGGATAGAATCTTTGGTTTGCAATATCTTATTGCCAAGTCAAATAAATCGCGATGTTTGACTTCGGACGCAACATCTGGATTGGTGGCAATAGCAAATAGTTGTGCAATATAGTCGGTTTCTTCTTTGGAGCATGGATGATGTTTCGAGTAAAGCAGCTCCGGTGGACCCCGACCGGTCCGACGAAAGGACACAGCTGCACTGCCCCCTGGGCTGGTTGTAACGAGAAGTAAAGCAAGCAGGTTCAAGTTTGTTGATTCATCTTGATCTGTAGGGGTGATCGGAGATTGAGTCCAATCGGTAGTTGGTGGGGAGTATTTATAATAAAGGCCAAGCTGGCCAAGAGTAAATGAGATTTGATGAATTGTTGGACGAGGCATGGGTGGGAGACGCGGGGTTTGAGATGTTGAAATTGGTCGTGTTGGATCTAACAGTGAAAAATACCTCTCTCAAGTCGGAAGGGAAAATACTGGTTTTATAAGTTTATAGCCGGGTAACTGGACACAATTCGTCCAGCAGGATGTGGTGATACTGGAAATGGTGGCTGCCACCAATCATGTAGCTCCGCCATCATAAATTGTCACTCGCTTTCCTTTTTTTTCTATTGTTGTAATTATACTTTCTGATATGCACTCTCTATCGTACGTCTTTGAGTACGACAATTCCTAGTACATACTAGTGTCACTTGAATGCCGTCAGAGTAAGAGCTAACTCATTCGGTTTGGATCTTTCATTTATTTCTCTACTCAATTAATCATAGATGTAACTCTATGCGCATTGGATTTCTTTTTCCATTTTGTTACCTTGGATTTATTTTCTACTATAGATATGTATTCCTACTGCACAGCATAAATAGCCGGCCTTCCAACCGCTAAGATAGAATGTAGTTCTCCATAGTTTTTCGTTCCCTTAAGCCTTCGGTATAGAGCTTGACTATTTCAAAATTTCCAACATCTATATTCTCTAAGCTGCCCACCCGGTCGCACTTGAGCCACATGGAAACACTAAGCCTTAGCGTGATATCCAGTATCGCCAGATAATGCGGTAGATTGTATGGTTGTTATCGAGAAGCGACTAGGCGAAACCGAATCCCAGTTAAGCTCAAAGAAACGAACAAAATAAAGGAAGAAAAGTAATTAGGAGAAATAAGAAATGCAGGAATCCCTCAGTGATGGTAGTAAAATTATGATACAAGGAACTCACTACTTACTATTCTAGCCCGTTCAGCCTCTCGCCTATTTTTCTCTTTTCTTTTTTTAGATCAAAATTAATGAGAACCTCTATGCAAGATGGAAAAATCAGGAAACTCTCCACCTAAAAGAATCAAATCAGGAGACCATCGGGAATATTCCCTCCACAAACAAAGTATGGCCACAAGTCAGCTTCTGCTTAATTGCAGCAGCGGAATAAACGATAATATACCCCAAACTCCCAAATACAACTGGATTTCCGATCCGATGGTTTAAGAAGCCGCCTGCGAGAATCCTTCTCAAGTGTTGAAGGCGATGAGGCTCCCACCCCCTCTCTACCCTCAATAACCCCTTCTTGTGGATCCTAAATTCCATTCTCAAGTCGCGAACTCTGTTGTCCTTATCCAACGGCTCGGATTAAGGTAGGATTCTCAAAGCTATGTAGGATATCAACAAACACCGAGTACCGTATCTTCTTGCTCGCCTTGGGGAGATACTGCTTCGATCCGCTAGAGAGGCCCGGAGAGTATGAATGAGATCGTCATGGATAAGGTACGGTTAGTATTTTTGGACAAAGTTCTTCCCAACGGCCTGATTTGAGCGGTCTTTGACAACCTCATCGTCTTCCTCCTCGGCGTAACTCTTTTCGTAGAACAAGGCAATACCCGCGCCCGAGGCAACCGGGACCAAGGTTTCAGGAGAACCCAACTAGCCAGCACGGGATGACATCAAGCAGTAACCCCTTCAGCATCATGCAGCTAGGTAGCAAGACTGCTCCGTTCCTCCAACTCAGCAGCAGCGACCCCCGCATCATCACCTGCGCCGATGTCATGACCATCGGACTCGATGATCTCCATAAAAATGACCATGATCAACTCTGTTTCACCAACAGAGGCTCGGCCGTAAAACGACACAGCTTCTAAGGGGTGTATCAGGAAGTTCTTAAGTTAGAGGGATGCATAATCTCTGATTATGCGCTTGAAATCTGGGGCTGGTTTGTCAAAAAGTGTCTTCTGGATCCGTCACAACAGTAATTTGCCAATGCTGCGGAAATACTGAGTTAGCCCGACCCAAATTATTAAGCTTTAGGTGATTCCCCGAAGCTACGCAAGGCGGTTGTTTATTCACAGATGGAATGACACATACCTTTCACAGTAAGCAACGCTCCCTTCTCAGTCTTCCCGTCTTTGAGGCTCCTTACGAAAGCACCAAACAGTCCCAACCTTTTGGGGAGTATTTCGCCCTTTGCATATCTGCCGCATAGGATACCAATGTACGCCGTCAAGGATTCCTTCCTCCCAGCTGGGCTCGACCTTTTGCGTTCGATAATTTGATTTACTCCGTCACCAAGTTCCTCCTGCCAGGGGTTTGTGGTCTCATCGAGTTCGGCATCAATAGTAGCAAGCTCCCCTACCGATCCAAGACTGTTCAGTTTGGGTTATCTTTAGTCGTCTTCAAACGGAGACAGATCTGACCGCGGAAGGCAAAATTGGCACATACCTAAGGGTAGTTTCATCACTCAAGGCACTCTCGTTATCAGTATTGGCCCGGGGAGGGATCTGCCGATGCGGTCTTCCAGGGCAGGGGCTTCGCCGGCGCCAAATCAGGTGGTCTATTGGTCCCGATTCCGTCAGCAGTTCAGAATTGAGGTATTTCTGGGTGCCATCGATGGAGAGGTTCACCGATGCGAACTTTCGGACCAGTGTGCCTGAAGCGATGTCTTAGAGACATATTTACTTACTATTCCCGGATGCAAGGATTCAGGTTGCGTCGGCGGAAAAATTTATCGTCGATAAGTACTTGTTACCGGCAGCGTTCGCAGCGGTGGTTGGGTCAATAGCTCAACGCCGGCCTCAGATGTCCTTCCGTCCGTCGATACCGCTAGTTTGCTCTGCGTTCTCCACGTCCCAGAATGTGATTTAGCCGTCTAGGGTGCTTACCGCGACTTGTTGAGAGTCTGGGCGGAAGGATACGCGCAGGACTTCGGACTGGAGTTAGAGGGGCTCGCTGGTCTAGGCTCTTGTGAAGAGGCTCCAGATTCGGACTCTGTTTTCCCAGCTTCCAAATGCTAGCCATTGGCCGTCGGGGGCGAAGCTCAGTGATACCACGGGTCCCTCGTAGCCGGAGAGCTCCTCGGGTAGCTGTCCGGTTTGTACGTTCCAAGGGTGGATGTCGTTGAAGCGACCTAGACTGCCTGCACACACAATTTCACAACTTGGGTCGGCCGCAAGTGTAGAGAATCGCAATCTACTAGTGGCTAAGAAGGTTCGGAAATTGCGGTGGACTAGGTCCTAGGCTCGGACACTACCACCTAGCGATGTAGTGAATGAGGCGTTATCCCGTTTTGCGAACTCGCGGGCTGTCACACCGGACGCACGCTTCGTGAAAGCTATGATGTAGAATCTGGATGTAGCGTCCCAGATCTTGATTCTGCCGCCGTCTGCAGTGGTAATTATGCATCGCCCGTCTAGTGAGTATGTTAACGAGTTCATGACCTTGAAGTGCCCTTGCCGCTTCAAGATGTAAGACTCTAATTGCCATTCTCAGACCAGAAGTCGGCCTGGCTTTGACTCTGCAAATGCAAGCCACTCACCAGTTTTGCTAATTGTGACAAAGTCTATTCCGTATTGTGAGATGCAGGAGGCCGCTCGAGTCGGTTTGATATTTCATGATCGAGTCGCAAGCGGAAACGAGCATTAGAGTGTGTATCATATTAAACTCCAGCCTCATATAGTCCAAAGATGTCTGAAGAGAACCCCACCACAAATATATTCGAGTCCTGACGGAACGTAACACGCTTTGCTTCGGCATAGTTTTGCAAAAGGCAGTGTTTCCGAGATATTCTTCTTCGCTCGCCTTTTGGTTCGTCCTCGTCTTTCATTGCCTCCTCCTCATCATCATTATCACCCCCTTTGTAACATGCCGGCCATTTCCACTCAAACGATGCGCTATCCTTGCTGACGGTACATATCCAACCAGTAGTGACCATAAACGCATTAGCAGATACACTCTGGCACAGTTCTCACAGCACTGTGGCCATACCAGCTCCTGATCCTTCGAAAAATAGGCCCCAATAACCGAATCTCCATGCCCCGCCAGACCTCTCTACACAAACCCCTCCACCGGATTTAACGAACACACCTTCGCCGTCAATTCCTTGGAAGCCGTCAAGAAGATCCTGGAGTTCCCGGACCAAGTGATATTATTAATTGCATCACAATGTGCCGTGTATTCCCTGTGCTAATAAACGGTGCAACCCTTTTCTCCTCCAGGTATGACGGCGTCCGCCATACCTCGATTTTCCACCCAGCACATACAGCGAAATGACTTCCGTCTGGCGAAAACTTATCATGAACGACCGACCTAAAGTTGAAGTGGTGTGGAACGGTGCGCCTAGAGATGTTTGTGAGGACTGTTTGCCCGTCTTCGTCAATTGAGAGCAGCAGTGTCCTGAGGCGAGAGTGCTATCCGGGAAATGTTCTTGCGGAGTTCGAAGCTAAAAGTGAATAACCTATTGCTAAGGATTTGGGTGTCAATTTTTATTATACCTCCATAACCGGTAGGGGAAGAGCCATAAGTCATACCTTGCTAAGTTAAAGCAAGTGACCCTATTACCTACCCGCGATAATAGCGAATCCCCATCTGGAGTAGAGACAAGACTCCCGCGACAGTAGACGGTCCACAGCAGACTTGAAAACTATTGAATTTTGGATCAGAAACGCGCAGATATTCATGGGGAATACATGTATTGAATCTGACTTTCATTTCCCCGACTTCCCCGAGCTTCACAACACTAGTAAGAATAGTTAAAGCATTTAGTTTGACCAGTAACACCCAACGTCCTCCCTTCCAAAAATCCCACCCTCTTGTAAAGCACTGACCAAAACATATGAGATGGAATCTGCTCTTACCCTCTTCGCGCTTCTTGCAACCACATCATCCACCATCTCTTGAACACGTCGGTACATTGCATTCTGAATTCCCACAGGAGATCCTTCAGGAAGAGTCCACCCAGCCGTGATCTTTCCATGACACGATGATGTAAAAATCCGCACATGTGGGTACTGGCGTTGAACAATGGCAATATATTCCCGGCACAGCCAACAGCACAACTTAGATACACCAATAGCGATAGTTGCTGGTTCCCCGGAGGACAAATGCGTGGTTACCAAGGCTTGTGTCAGGGAGCATTCACAGTGCACACTCGAAATAACATCTTGTGTGGGGGAATTCACAGGTGGATCCATGTCGGGATATGCGTTGCGGACATCTTCCTCTTTCACCTCAACGATACCCATTTCATGCGCTCGAGAATTGACAACGGTCATCGGATTGCTTGGTAACCGAACCTTTATTTGTTTTGGTGGCACTGTCTAATTCACCATTATCCTTGTAAGCATCAACTTCAAGTTCCCCCCTATCTAAAAAAGAGAATCCAACAGTCAACATACCTCAACCATACTAATTCCACCATATGCATTTTGGTCCAACAAGATTATTTTATCAACTAGTGCCGTAATGGCCCCACAGTAATCACCGAGCTTGCCGATAGGAAGAAGCAGACTTGAATCGAGGAGCTTATGTGCTTCCAAATCACCGGCAATCCAGTAAGCAATAACGATACTACGGTAAACCAAGGGTTTATGTTCCCAATACTGGAACTGTGAGCCACACGGTATAGCTGACAGGAGACTTTCAAACCATTGTTTTAGAAACAATGACAGAGAAAAGGTAAGCGGGAAAATCTCTTCCCCAAGCACTTGACGTATATAATGATCGCACCTGGTACGGGTAGCATGGCTCTCGGTTTCGTCTTCCTGATCACTCTCCAACCCCTGGATGCCAAAATCTTTCTTTTCTCTTAATCTCCTCAAACCCTGGCAAATATCACGTAACCGACTGGTGATCTTCTTTCGACATTCCTGTATTACCAAACAGAACAAATTCCCGTGTTTTTGCGTTGGGGTTGTAGTGGGGTCGGTAGCCATAGATAGGAGGTCGGTAATGTATGATGTCTCTGGATCGGTAAAAGGTCGATTTTTCGAATAACCAAGCGATATTTGATTGTTTTCCACATCTCGCAATGAGATAGCTGCAATATCCCCTTTGGCTTCCGTAACAAGAAGAAGGGCCAATTGATCGAGTATCTGAAGATGCTTCTCTGTCGGATGGCGCCCACTAGCACCGGCATCATGAGGTGATTGTGGGTGGTATTCGTAACGGAATGCGATCTTGCTAAGGGCAAATATCATCTCTGACAAGGTAAGTGATGACATGGTGATTGGCTTAACCGAAGATATTAGACAGAAACCCCCAAAAGGAGAAGAGAAATTCCAAAGTAAGAGGAGGGATACCGACTAATTTGTTGTTTACTGCAGAGGTGAGAGAAGCATATATAGATTTTGAAAAAGCGTCGGGTTGAAATCCTTGCTGACGAAACTATACCCCATCCATCTTACGCAATGTACTGTATCATCGCATGCTTTGTTGAGCGGACTGAACACCAGGGGTGTCGCCGCAGCTGAAAGTCCTTTGCCAAGACTCCCCTAGTGTTCGGTCCGTTCACTGGCATGCTAGGGACGTGTAGTGGGTATGTAAGTTGATTACCAAATGAACAAGCCTTACAACACAAATTGAGCACCATTTTTCAATCCCAGTATAAGACTTGTGGAAAATACCAGCCCATCGCACACTCGCAAGTAATTAACCTTGTGTTCAGGATAATCACCTTAGCCAATATAAAAAAGCAAAGCGAGTGACAATTTATGATGGCCAAGCTACATGAACTAAACGCCAAGGTCTCTATTCTCTATCAACGAATTCCACCCCAGAGTCCTCAAAACTGTCCCCGATCCTGAGTATTGATGCTAGCGATAATTAAGAGCTTACTAACCCATGTCAGAACTATCTATTTATGCTAACTTTGAGCCACCACTAACCTCCCCTCACAGTACGGTACTAGTACACGAAACCCAACCAAGTAAGCCAATGACAAGCATGGGAAAAATAACTGCATCGAGAAATGATATTTCTCCTCGAAAATGGAAGGTAGAAAGAGGAGGAGCCCCAAGAAAGCCTTGGTACAGATGTATACATTACCAGTAAGTGATCTAGCCCCGGCAAAGGATAATTTATATTAAGGATATTACTTTTTACATAACGAAAGTATGTCCGACGAGGAATAATGGAACTCTTTATCATTGGCACTAACTATATATAAATAGAAAAAAATAACTAAAAAGACAGCTGACAATGTTTATCTCTTGACCAGTGACCAGGAAGTCCTTTATAGCATCTTCGAATGGTCTCTTATACAAGGTTCATGGCTGATTCTTCTCAGAATAGTCAACACACTTAATCTCATTGATCGATCGATCATTTCCTCCCCCGCTTGAAAGCCTGGAATCTTACACCACCTCAGCTCCCATTCCTACCGTACTCTGCACCGCAAATTTCAGCAGCGATTACTTCTGGTCTCCGTTCTTTACCTCCGGACAGAAATGAAATTCCAGAAGACTTCGTTCCCCGCATCCCCGCCACTATCCAACTAAAGGCTAGCAAAGTTGCTGGAGTAGCAGAAGACCCCCGGAAGGATTTCGACATAGGTCTGTTGAACCAGAAACTCGCCGGAAGAAACTGAAAATGAACCAACAGCAGCAACTGGAAAACATGCCAAAATCACAAGACAGGATGGGGAAATCCCTAACTCATCAGCCACTAACGGAAAATGTGAACCTAAACTCTCAACGTGTTCCTATTAGCACTCTCTCTTCCTTGAGCGTCGGAACAACACCACAAACTACGATCGCCCTTGTTGCCCTTGTTTCTTCTTTACAATTCGATGGATCTTCCATCACTAATATTAAGATGGTCAACTTACAACAAAAGGCTCTCCTCAGTTATCTTGCTACGACCGAAAAGTTCAACAGTAGCATCACCATCAGAAAATTATTTGATACCTATACAGCTTTACACAACAAGAAACGACTACCGTAAGAACTGGAATAATTGGACCTGACTCTAGGACGTTGGAGTTGCCTTTGTTGGCATGGTCTGGCTCCTTTTCCTTTTTTTTCTGTCTTAAGCTCGGTCTCAGGAGGTCACTTTTCGCTGTGCGCTCGCCCCCCCTATCCAAGAGAGGGAATTTCGAACGTCTTAGCGTGAGGTCCAATTACTCCAGTTTCTACGGTACCACATCCGCTACCATCAACTGAATTCCACGATGTTGCCTCACTCGAAGATATGATAAGATGTTACCTTACAAACATTGGCATTCCAAACAGCCCCTAACTCTTACATCCCACTCCCACCCTTATTTCTCATTACGCCTGCAGCTGATTGCCTCAGCTTCTTCCCTTCCCGAATTTTTCTCCTAGCTGCCCTATTCTCCTTCATCATCCGCCGTTCTTCCTTCTTTCCCATATCACGCACCTTCTTTACTTTTACCGGATGTCTGACTTGATTAGCAGCCGCTTTCTGGTGTTTGGCCAGCAATTGATAATTGCTCGCGTGGGTGAATAGGTCAATTGAGTTGCGAACGCCCGCTGTCACCTCTGCCACCTCGTGAGCAACCATAGACCCGTAGAAGAAAAACCCATCGCCAATCTCCAGCTCAATCCGCATCTTCATCTGCCACAAAACCAGCTCTCCATCTTGGAACCCACCCCCGAATGGCACAACACAATTAAACAATCGTTTATCATCCAGCCAATCCTGATGACAACGGCTTCCAGACTCGGAGTCCATCCCCTGATTCAGACAAACACCGTGCCAGGCTCCACCAAGTGGCCTCAGCTTCCTCCTATCCGCGCTCCGGGTCTTCGCCATATCCTTAGCCACTCTTCCAGTCATCCTCACGTACTGCTCCGGGCAGAGGAACCGCAATTGATTGCTGCAATAATCAAACAGTTCTTGGTTTCCCCTCAGCCACTCCCTTCCTTTTTCCCCATCCCGCAAAAGCTCCCGGCTCTCAACATACTTTTTGCCATAATCCGCCCAAACAGAATAATGCCGACTCTCATAAAGGCCCCGTGCTAACCGATCTCCCCCACCACCACCACTAGTGCCGGTACCATGCGAATCCAGGATCTGAGAGGATGCGTTCAATGTTGCGAGAAGGTGAGATGGGATCTTGAACCGATATCCAAGAATGACGCCCTTGGCATCACGAATTTGCAATGTGCCGAGCGAGGAGGGGTAGTACGCGAAAGACTTGACGGCGGCTCGCTGTTCTGCAATGAGGGGAAATATCCCCCTGGTTTGGCGCGAACGATCCACTAGATCCTCAAACAAAATGGGCGATGGTACAGTCAAGTAACCGGTCCGCTCACTCTCCCACTTCTCCAGCAGAGCCTTCACCACTGACTCCCAAGGTGCTTTACGAGGGATAGGTACCGGAAGTGATTGGCGGGTAAATGCCTTGATGGCAATCAAGTGGGCAACGCGTTTCTCCATAGTTCTTGTATAATGTGATACTCGGACCGGATCAAAAGGACACGGGAAGAAAAAATATCAGCAGGATCGGATCAGATAGTTAGGAAAAATAGGTTGCGGCAGTGGACATATAAATAAGGAAAAAATGGGATCACGCACCAAAATATAGTTTTCACGTTAATATCAGCTTGGAGTTTCATACGTGTGCTCGAGTACGATACACTGTTGAAGGTAATTTCAAGTGAAGTATTGTAGTTACTCAGTACTCGAGTATAAAGGTAAGTGATGAGACTGACAGAGGGTCCAAATGTCAAAGCTTCTTACCTCTACAGTGCAGGATCAAGCGCCCGGACTCAAAAACCCCTGTCCATCTCATCACTTACCCCCTGACCCGAGTAGACAGGCATTCCTCTGACGAGAACTTTCTAAAATCTATTTACTGTAAAAAATTCAAATAATCGAACCATATGCTATGTTTGTTTTTCTACGGCCTTCAGAGGGGCCGAGCACCTGGTTTTTTACTGTCTCTCGCCCCCCTATCCTGATCTAAAGTGGGAAACCCCCAACGACACAGCACACGGTTCCATTATTTGAGTTTTTACGATGGGCAATTCTCGGAGACAATTGGAGACTATCGGTACCTTGCTATTTCAGGTTAAGCTTCGTATCAGATGCATGCACGCTTCCGTGCCATATTAAATTGAATAAGAGCAACACGGCTGAGGACGTTTGAGACTCCTACTTCGACCCCGGACGGGAGAACGTGTTGCTCTCATCCAAGTGAATACGATATATCCACTACAGTCTTCACCGTACCCACGACGAAACTGGGCTGCCGACGAACAGACATTAATTGCCAGTAATTTTCATAACCTTAACCTTGACGATTTCTTTTTTTGCATACTAAATACCCCTGTTCGTCGCCCGCCCGCCCAGTTTCATCGTGGGTACGGTGAAGAGTGTACCATCCCCGTTTCTATGCAGCTACCCCCCCACGACCCGAGAACCTTGCAATGCTGGAAGAGACCGTGACCTAAAACTATTTCTCCTGTTAGCCTTCATCTTCTTAATGCGTAGTAAAGAATTTCCAAAAAAAAAGCAAAAACAAGTAAAAACGTGAACATTTTTAAAGGGTTTTCTTTTTTTCTTCCCATTTTACTCCCGGGAAAGGGAGGGACCACGTCCAGACGTGAACATTTAAGTTCATTTCTCTTTTTTTTTCTTTTCCATTTTACTCCTGGAAAAAAAAAAGAGAGAAAAAAAAAAAAGGGAGGGACCAAGTCCAGAATTTTTCAGTTTGCCTCAGAAAGGAGGGTTCTTCTCCGTTTAGACTCTGGAGAGAGAGCCGGACGATAGGACATCGCAAATCTTGCAATGCTGGTACCTCCGGACCGAAGATGCCACCCCTCACACCGAAATATAAATATTTCTGGTGTTTGATCTTTCCACACCCCTACCACCCCTACGTATAGGGATGGCGCGGCCTAGAGCTAGTTGATCGTAGAAGGTTGTGGACTGAGATGGAAAACCCAACTTGAACAGGAAGAAGAAGAGAGGAAGACTAACAGGAGAACGTACTACGTACCCTGATATGAAAATTGTAGAATAGAAGTAGACTTCACGATTCAGGAAGCAGAGGGAGCGGAAAGGCTGTCAAAGGCTAATCGTAAAAGATTCTGTTATAGAGAGTGAAGAGGCCTCCTCAAATTGCTACCGGTATTATACAGTTGGTACGATACCCGGCGTCGGTCCCAGCAAGCCCCTCCAACTCCAGCCCGAAGTCCTACACATATCCTTCCACCCAGACTCTCGTCAAATCACGGTGAGCACCCTAGATGGCAAAATCACATTCTGGGACGTGGAGAACGCAGAGCAGACCAGCGGTATCGACGGACGGAAGGACATCTCATGGGGGCATCGAACGATTGACCGGACTACCGCTGCGAACGCCGCCGGTACTATAGCAAGCACTTCATCACCGTAAATCACTCCGCCAACGGAACCTGGATCCTTGCGGCCGGGAACAACAGGTACATCTGCCTCTACGACATCGCTTCCAGCACTCATCCGAAAGTTCGCGGTATCGGCGAACCTCTCCATCGATGGCACCCAGGAATATCTCAATTCGAAACTGCTCATGGAAGCGGGATCAACAGACCTCCTCGATGACGCCGGCGAAGCCTCCGACCTGAAGACCGCATCGATAGATCCCCCCCCCGCCGATGCCTCTCGGGCGATATGCCCGCGCGCGGAGCCCGTCCGGAAATCCGCATTGCAGGCCTCTCCTTCTCGCCCACCTTGTGATTGGAATCGTTGCTTAGCCGGCATGGGGAGTAAATTCGGGAGAAACGGGGCGAGTTCGAACCGGAGATGAGGGGGGGTTGTGAAATGAATGCATTCTGAGGGCCGACGCAATACTCACCTCTCGGATCCAAGAAGTGCATGTTCCTCTCATGTTGAAAATCCCAGCTTCTAGAAGAACGCTACGAATCAACCATAACATTAACAAGACTCCCCTAAAATTAACAGAAGCTATAAAAACAAGGGTATAAGGCCAAAATGCGCTAGATCCAATCCAAATGAATAGCCTCGAGGACGATTCATACTCTATCCAGTACTCCCCCCCATCATGCGCTAATCCTCTGCGCAGCAACCTTGTCAATTTCAATCCTCCTGTTAGTACCGCGGCCAAGCATCAACGTCAGCGGTGCAACAGCACAGGCGACCACAGCCTCGAATATCAAGCTCTTCCACATTTTATTATTATCGCTCTTATCCTTCAACGCATCCATAGTGATCAGGAATACCGCTCCCAGAATCTGACCACCAACCCAAAGTGTGACGTTCGTCAACTCCGGCGGTGCAGGGTGGGTTTGCTCCACGGCCCATTCCAGTACCAAAGGTAGCAGTGAGAAACTAGTGGCACCGAGAAGAGCACTTATTGTGTAGGGCGCCGCCAGCGTGCGCGTTCCCGGGGCAAATATTAGAGCAACATAACATAGGGCAATAACTGGGACGAGGGTCCTGATTGCTAGGAGGAAACTATGGGTTCTGTCGTTTATCGGCGAGACAATGGCCGCAGTGAGTAGCCCCGCGACAATTAGTATCGCGCCCATGATACCGGCTTCGTCGGCGGTGTAGTCGTATGGAAGCATGATCTATACGAGTCAGTTTCTTAATGCATCGAGAACACCACGGTATCATACCTGATTCAGCAACGAAGACATTGCGTTGAAAAACCCCAGATACACCGAAAACTATCCACCCTATTAGCTCCATCCCTGACCACCATTTCCCTGCACCTAGCTCACCATGACAAAAACTAACAAAAAACCCCTATTTCTAAACACCACCCCCAGACTTTCTTTGAACCCTAACTTCTCCTCAACAGCACTAGCACACGGCGGCGTCGGCGGCCGACTCTTAACAAACCACCAGGGCAGCGAGGCAACTGTTGCGATAATTGCGACCCAAAACGTCATATCCGGAATCTTTTCAGGGCTGGTAGCGATCATAGGATTGATCAACTGCCCAAGCGCGGCTCCAAACGGATTAGCAAAGCTGGTGAGGGCAGTAGCAGATATTCGTCCACGGGATGTGAACCAGAGATCGCTATAGTGTGTTGCGGCAGATAGGACGAATGGCTGTGCGAAGCCGATAAGGATCTGGCCAAACATTACGCCGCCAAAGGACTTCCGATACGCGCAGCCATAACGAATCCAGTTTCCCGCCAGAACTAGGAATGAGGAGGCCATTAGGGCGGGCTTCACACCGTGGCGGTTGAGGGTGTATAAGACTGCCCTGTAAGTGACATTAGAAAATGGCGAAGGCTAAATGAAGGGCGGGAGAGCAGCAAAAGAGACATACGGTGATGCGATCACTACACCGATTTAAACATCACCAGTCAGCATCCCGCCCTTTATCCCGTACCAAGGCTCCACAAGGCAGCACAAACCATAAGTAAAGAATACAACGGTAGACAGCCAATTCACAGGGCTCTGCGAGTCAAGTCCAAACCAGATCTGCGTACTGTCACTAACAGGTGCATACGTGAGCCACTATGATCCTCAATCAGCAATCTCACGACATGAGCGAAGCAAGGGCAAACGAACTCCCCAAGAAGTCACAATATTCATCAGCATCAATCCAGCAAGTCCAAACCATCGCTCTTTGTAAACCCTATACACCACTATCTCATCATCATCGGTCATTATCCTCTGCTGCTGCTCTTCTTCCCCCCCTTCTCCTCCTCCTCCTTCCTCTGACATCGGTGCAGCTCCACTATTTCCGCTACTGCTATGGCGGGCGTTTCGAGCGGATAGCGATCTTAACTCCATCACGCGTCGCGTGCTTGTCCGAATTGTGAGCGTACCGGTAATCCAACACAATAGAGCAAGACGAGGAGGACAAAAGAATTCACAAACAACACTCCTCGACCCAGGACTCGGTCAGTGGCCGTCTTGCCCCGTGAGGGAGTACTGGGCCGACTAGTGAAACCAGGGGGGGGGAAGGGGCAGATGAATGGCTTATGGACCTTTTACCGGTACTCGTAGAGGACAACGATACTAGAAACTCGGTAGCGCTCACCGGATTTAGTAAGGCTGTGCCCCTTGCTATATTAAGTTGCTGGTAGCACAATTCGCTTGGGCCGCCGTTGTTCCAGAACTCACAATCGTAAAAAATCTAGCCGATCTAAGATCTTAAGATTTGAGGTGCTTATCAGATCAATGATAACCTTATTTTGGAACATACTGTAATCATGAATGGTCACACGGTGGGTTATTTGGCGCCGGGACGGATGTTTATTCAATAAGCACTACCGGTCGTGCTACTCGAGTACTAGTAGAAAAGCTTCCGTCAAGCACGGCGACGGCAAAAGAGAAATTGGCCGGGCTCAGCTGGATCGTTATCTCAGTTATCCAACCGTGCACCTGCTTGCTGTGCCTTGCAAATTATAGGGTGCCGTAAAAACTCGAATAATCGAACCATATGCTATGTCGTTGGAGTTTGCCGTCTCTGATAAGGTCTGGTGTTTTTTGTTTTTTTATGGCTTTCAGAGGGGCCGAGCACATGGTTTTTTGATGTGTTTTTCGCCCCTGTTCTAAGGTAGGGAATTCTCACCCACATAGCCCACGGTTCTGTTATTTGAGTTTTTACGGTATCCGGACACCAGGTTGCTGACACAAGCACTAGAGATGATAAGATGTCGGGGCACTTTATCCAACATGCAGACTCCCCAGTTTCAGTATGCGGTGTGATAGCTCCATGCTCTGGCAAGCGACTTTTTCCGCGAGAAAACGATTGATATTTCATGATTCCTGTGCCGGTCTCATAGCTGGACTCCCTGGGGTTAAAATAAGTCACCACCTAGCTAGTTCATTTGCGACAAGCTATGTCCCCGGGTTTGCGGTACTGCGATATCGTATGTAGGACTCTCGGCTAACCAGAAAACCTGATCAGGGTGAGATTCAACCAAGTGAAGCTATCGTACATCTGGCACGGGTGCTGAAAAACGAACTGCTTGCCAGATTCAAAAGTATTGGGAAATATTCAGCAAACTTGGCGCGGAGGCCCCCGACTGAATTTCCCAATACTTTTGAATCTGGCAAGTACTGTACAGTACTCACAAGTCACCTCTTGGAGAGGATACCGGCCTGTAGTAATTCACCATGCTAGTTTGCATTGCCCATTTGGGGCTTGATATGCTATGCTAGGGTGAGAGGAGTGATACTCTGGAATGAGAGCTTTACTGCAGATGGGGCCCCCGAATACCCGTCCCAGGCAAGAATTACCAGAAAATAGGGATTAAAAATATATAATATTATTATGGTAAAACCCCTGCGACTGTCTGAGCGCCCATCAAACTCAAGACTCGTACTTTCGAGTACTGTACTCGGGTACAAGGGTAAGTCGGGCGCGGTCCCACGAAAAGTCTGGGTTTATTTCCTATTCTGGGGGTGCGCCCGACTTTTGCTGCCATACAAAAAAAAGCCACAAAACCCCGTTTGTATGGTGTAAAACCGTTGTTACTGTATATGGGGTGCGCCCGACTTTTGCCTACCCCCTAGTACTTGTACTTCCTCTCGAGACGAGTACCAACTCGCCGGTAGAGGATCGGTTTCTCGAGCGCGCCCGCTGAGATGCCGGAAGTAGGTCTATATAATATCTCCCTGAGCCCAACCTACTCATAATCATGAATTACGAACCTGACCATTTCTTAATACTCTACTTCCCCGCGAATCCCCATTTTTGTATATACTCTACAGCCTCCGGTATATAGAAAAAATCGGAAAACGGGGATCGGGCCTTTTCCGGGGGCCCCGATTGGAGATTTTTTTCGGTGTGCTCGAGCCGATTGAGCGACCCTGTCTCTCTAACATTTAATTTCCCACATTTTCCAATTCTTTCTACCGCAGGCTGTAACCTAAATTTTGCCTTTCTAAAATGGGCTTGACTGGGCTTTTATCGGTACAGTAATGAGTTGAGCTGAGTTATGTGTGGACAATTTACGAGCGCTCGGGGATCGAGGTTGGTATTGTGCTTTTCCTAAAGGTTGCGAAAAACTCGCTGGACAAAAGGTTGCGAATCCTTCTTTTTTTTCAGAGCTCTCTGTTTAATTAGAACTTGGCAAGCCACTGACCCCGAGAATTCACAGTATACAGTACCTGATTCTTCGGAGCGGGGTTCTTAGTACGGCCATGGTGGATGCTATTGCGCAATCAAGCTCTGAAAAGAAAAGCTGGGAGAGCTGTGGGCTCCTTTCGCAACCTTTCGGAAAACCACAATAATCGGATGGGCAGGGGGTTCGCGATGTCAATGTTTTTTTTATTAGCATTCTATCATACCGACATACAAAATTAAAAAATTTCTTTCTTTCCCTCTGAAAGTCGCGAGCACGGGAGCTTAAAACCCCCACCCATCCCATCGCTAAACTTCCACCCCGGAGTATCATACGAGTGTTTGGCAATACGGTATCATATATGTGCACAAATTTTCAGCACTTATCACTCGGAGAGTTCGGGCAGTGTTCGAGCGGTGCACATTCTCGGTTGCTAAGAACGGGCTTAAACCACGGGCTCAGGAAATATCGCTGACCCAGACCTAGCGAAAAATAAAAAAAAGCTCCTGGAGCTCATATATATGACTAAGTCCTCCTACCCCCCCCCCCCCCCTCCCCCTGGATTCGATAGTCTGCCCGAGTGAGGAGTGGTGAACCTATGTTTGCAGATTTGCTGGAAATCGTACTTGTGCCCTGCCCTTACATCCTCTTGTTGGATGGAGGACCCACGATGAATGTCGTCGGAATTGAAGTACAAAAAAGTAATGGGACTGATCAAAGAAAGAAAGAAGACGAATAGTTTGTTGTCTTGTGAGCGCGCGAGACAGCCGTACTTGTAACTATGCGCAACATGAATGTATTATACATCAATATGACCGCAGTCATTCCCTAGATCCTTAACTTAAGTCCTAAGCGGCCAAGCAACTGGCCGAACACACTTCCGTATCTGCCGTCGCACTAGGGTGGCATTTCCGACTGTTGGATATATCAGGGGTTGTTCGCCGAAGCTTAGTCGTACGGTTGACTTGGCTGCCATTGGTTATGGGGGGCCGCTTGTCTTCTTCTTTGCTAGTTCTTACCACAAAGTAAACTAACCGATAAAAAAAGCTATTTTATACTATAATAGCTAATATTTATTAATAAACCCCCCTACCCCCCCCCCCCCCCCCCCCGCTGGCTTCGATAATCTGCCCGAGTGAGAAGTGATGAACCAATATATATTTGCAAATCCGCCGGAAATCCTCCTTGCACCCTTACAGTATCATCTATCCCTTAATAAAAAAGTAACCACCGAACATTGATTGCGTGCAGCATCAACGACTCGCTCTTTTTTTTTTGTCATCACCACTCAACCTAACATAACCTAACCTAACAAAATGATTAAATTTTTCTAAAAAAAACTATATACCATAACAGAGGAAAAAATATTTGAAACAAATATCATAATAATATAATTATACAATCCTAATTAACACCCATGTGTGTCGTCATCATCTAGCCTCTTTATTGGAGTTTTTTTTTTTTTTTGTTATGGGAGGAAGGGTGTGGTATGGTATGGTGTGGTATGATACAGATGTTCAGGAGTGAGGGAGGGAGGCCGGGTTTGCTATGCTATGGTGGGAGGTTCAAGCAACTAAATGTTCGGTTAATTTTTTTTGGTACTATAATACATGTTCCCGGCATGTACTACTAGTACGAGTAGTAGAACCTGAACAGAGGGGATCAAAACCTTGTATGGCAAATTGTCTGTGCGTATCTGAGCGCCCATACTGAATTCAGATCCAAATGTTCGGGTTCTTCATGCAGGGAGTGAGTAAGGGACAATACTGGTATACATCCTATCTGCTCTGCTGTCTGCGGTCGCGAGTGATACTTCATGACTGCTTGCGTCACCTATGATACCGTACCGTACCTGTTTGTTTGTTTACACCCACCATAATTCCCAACCCCTCTTTTTTTCGCCTCTGTTCCCTTTCTTCTTCTTTCGCTTCCCGTTTCCCACTTCTCGCTTCAATCTCTTTTGCAAATACTCAAGTAGTCACTTGCTCGCTCTGGTTATTCCCTCCTTTCCTCTCTCTCTAGTGACCACGCCTCGATACAGATTTTGGAAACGCGGTGGTAGGCCACTGCCGGTAGACTCTTCCGGAGTTTGGAACCAAGGTGGACTGAAATATTTGCAACGCATGGCGCCAGGGGGTTACGCACTTTCCTCCTGGCCCTTCAGGCACCATGCGGTAAACTTACCAGGAGTTGTGGGACCAGCCGGTAATAGCTATCGAAAATACGCGCAGAAGACGGGGGAAGGTAGAATAGAAGAGCGAGGGGGTTGGATGGGTAGTCGATTGGGGGGTACTGTGTAATTGGGGTGCGGTTCGTGGGTAGGGGAGGATTAAAGTGGGGCTATGACGTTGGGTAGGTCTTTTTTTCTTGAAAGCTACTCGGGTGTTTTTAGAGATCCGTGGGTAGTGATACCATAGCTGTTCTTATAAAAACATACTCGTGCGTCTTTGCCAAGAATACCTCCGTTAGCCGAAAGTGGAGTACTTTCTAGGCTCAGTCCGGATTGCAGGACATGAAGAATACCTACTTCTACAACAGGGTGTTGCATATGATGAATAAACAATCATCTCCTAACCCGTATAGTATACCAAACATCCACATTCTGAAGAGTAAGAGAAAACAAGAAACCAGTCGTTATTCTCGATTAGGGTTCAGAGGGGTGTATTGAGATCCAAGGGAATATTGGCACTGTGTATGCAAGAACACGATTGGTACAAGTATTCTTTGCTCACTGAAGTTGCCACTGGTTATTGCTGTCGTCAGAGTCCACATTTAGTGCACAAGTACCTAGGTATCGGCTAGCGGAGGTATTCTTGGCAAAGACGCGCGAGTACTATAGAGTATAGAACTACCGTGTAGTGCATTACTGGTGAATGTAACAAAAATAAACCGCCGGTACCACCAGTAGGACAGCAATCCGCCCATCTGTCGTTTAGCCATTACACCATATCAAGATTTCCTATCCTCAGTTCGATAGTCTAAGCAAATAAAAAAAACCCCCAATAATCACCTCCCTCCGGGCTCCCCCACCTTCTTCTCCCAACAAACCCCATCTTCACTCCGGCACCCCGCCATCCCTATACCCCAACAACCTCCCTTCCCCCCCGCCGCTCCCAACCTCGAAAAATCCTCCCTCAAACAGCACATCCAAGTAATGCTGCACAAACAGGTGCCCGCGCCCCTCCCTAACCAAAACCTTGCCGGCAAACTGATTCCCCCAGCTCTGAACCGCCTCGGAAACGTCCCCACCCGGCATGAATCCCAGTATTCCAATCCTGCCAACGTACTCTCCACAATTCGCATAGTGTTCAAGGTGTCGTAAGGTGCTCGAGTTCGGATCGTCATGCTGGTAGAGCGGGTTATTGAATGTATTCGATGCGTTGCCAAAAGTGTAGACTTCCAGGCAGGAGAGGAGGGAGCTGGGTATGTCGGCGTAGAGCATATCCAGTACTAGCGATGTGATGAGTGCGCCCTGTGAGTGCGCGAGTAGGACTACCCTCTTGTACTTGGGTTTGCAAACGGGGATGGAGGAGGGGGATGAGGGGGGCGCGGGTTCAATTTCTAGAAGCGCGGTGCGGAGGTTGCGGTATAAAGACCGTACGCAGGAGGAGCTATAGCGCATGTCCCGCTGGACAAGGCATTGTAATAGGTCGAGTATTAGTCCGAAACTAGACCCCGTCTGTCAGCCCATGCACGCCAGTTACCCCCCATCTTCTTCTTCATCCTGATAAAAGCAAACAAAGGGATACAAACCTCCGATTATGTACCCCCCAAATCTTCCTCCCAAACCGCCTCTCGGCCTCGTCAACATTAGTCTTCAACCAATACTCACCCGTCATAATCCCATTCACATAAAACCATTTCTCATCCTCCTGCTCTGCCTTCCCGCGCACGTATTGTCCACTACTAACCATAACGTCCCCGTCGCCTCCATTCAGCGTGCGGGAGAAAATCCACGTCGCTCCCGCGACGGCGGCGAACCAGCAGAGCCACACCCCGCCGGGTAGGAATAACCACGCGGGGATCAACAGCAGCGAGAGGAGACCGAAGATGATGAGGAGTAGGCCCAGGACTAAGGAGATGATGTTGCCCCAGGAGTAGGGATAGAGCTCTGCGCATGGGTTGGAAGTTCTCAGAGGGAAGATTATACCTGGTAAAAAGGGGAGGTTGGAGATTAGGACGTAGAGGTCTAGGAGTAGAAGGTATGGTGGTGAGTAGCGGGTTGGGGCGGAGTGGAGGATCGGGGTGTTTGCTTGGGTATCCATCGGTTTTTTCTTCTTCTTTCGTTTTATCGGGGAGGGGGTTCCTTCTAGCAGAGTATGTTATTGCGTAGGTCCCGGTGATGCTTCTGAGTGCTTATATCTAGGGTAGAGTCCCGGATTTAACCAAAGGGAGAGCGGGGTGGGAACTGGGATGGATGAGATTGAGTCGGATAAATTTCAGCCTCAGCCTTGCTCAGCCCAAAAAAAAGAAGTATAGTACGGCATTCCGCTACGGGAAGTCCCGCTTGGTAGCTCATCGGTTGGTCCTCTACGGTAATGTCCTTGGTGTGGGCCTCGCTCATTTGTTGCTCATCATTTTCTAGTGGCCCCGTTTGTCATTCCCAACGGTTTTTTTTTGGCCGTTGCGCGAAGTGTGAGTGATGGGTTGTGATTGCATGTGAAAATTAGGCCGGTCATCATGGGTCACATACTGTACCTGCCGGTAGGTATTGACATCGTATCAAGCGCAGCGTCAAGGGCATGAGGACTTCTATCAATTTGATTTCCTAGTGACCCCTTCGACAAAGCATCCCCAATTGAGGAAGGGTCAGTATTAGCCTTCACCACCCTCTCCCATGACAAAGCATCACCCAAAAGCCTCCGCTTTCAATACCGGTATCCCCCCGGCTGCACAAAGTGCGCTCAGCCAGGCTCAATGAACTATCTCTCTCCACAATGAGAAAACATCGTCCGCGGGCATATTACATGCCCCCCCCCCCCCACGCTTTTAATCAGAATTAAAAATCCAGCTCTTTATCCTCTATTTGCTTCATGGCGGCTCCCGCATGTTAGTTTGTATGAGGTCCCCTCCATCGGCAACACACATAAGCCAGGTTTGTTCGATTCAAATACCTTTCTCCCTTTCACCAATCAGATAGCCGAAAAAGGAAATGCCCTCCACGCAATAGAAGTATCTACAGACAGACTAGCCTCCCAGGTAAAGCAAGTACAGTACATGAAGAAAGGAAATGACGCATGCTCCAGGTACTCCCCATTGCCAAGAAAAAAAAGAAATAGGCGATAGGATATAATTCAAAAGTAATAGCAAAGTAAACGGGGAAAGATAGTACGATCAGTCATGACAACTCAAGATAGGTCGAAGCCTGCGTTTGAGTTCACAGAGTAAAGGAGCTTTTCTCGAAGGATTTTGGGATCCTTGTAACGGGGGAGCTTGAGAAGGTTCACACAAGTACCTACCTTTGTTAGCGTTCGAAGTGAGCATAACTGGAAGAGTAACATACTAGCACTGCAAAGCCTTCCCTGGTCCTCACCCGCGTCTCTGATACTAAATCTTGGCCTCAATACTCCAAAGCCTAATAGCGGCGCCCGGGCAACGCTAGTTACAAACTTCAAAACCTTCCTGCGCTCTTCATCGCCAAGAGAATGCATGACCTCCCAGAATAGCCGTATGCTCTCGTGCTCGACACCATCGTCGCCGAGTTGGTAAATACCTCCATAGATAGTATTTCTCCTCAAGTCTTCCACATCGATCGGCGTATTGATATCCCCACCTACCAGAGTTTGCAACTCTGATTGGTTGAACATAGACAACCAGTTCGGGTTTATAATCGAGTTTAGGCCTTTCAAAAACGCCGAGGTTTGGATATGTGCTTGCACGGAGAGTCGGTATCGGGAAACAAGGTGGATATATTCAAGTTTGTTTGCGTTGGTAACTGGGATTGCCTCCCCGCCGGGTTTAAGTTCCACCGTAATTGTCTTGTCGTGCCTCGGAAGACGAGAACTGATGGTGAAATTAAGCCCAAAGTCGGATTCGACATCGCCCGTGTAATTTTTAAGCTTCACAAGTCCTCGGTAAAGGCCTCCGTCAAGAGCTCGGAGGTCATTGACACCAACGGCCGTGCTAGCTTTAGAGTCTGATGCTTGTTGACTCCATTTGAGAAGAAAGAAGGGAGCGAAGGCAACATCCACAAGAATTCCTTCGTAGAGACACTTCCCAAGCACTCTTCCAAGAAATTCGTACCTTTTCAACAGCGGCTTAATTTCATCCCCGATTACCTCTTGGTAGGGGCCTCTTGTTCTGATAAGCTCCTCTTTGAGCTCCTCGATGCTCGCTGGGTTAGGGTACAACAAATGCTGCTCACTCTCCAGGAATAGATTCTTGCCAAACTCAGCAGCCTTCTCAGCCCCATCATCGCTAGGAAGATCCGCGTCGTCATTGTGGGCCTCTCGATCAGCTTCTACGGTAGTGCTTGGTGTAAAAGCATCGCCGCATACACCTGTCAGAAACTCCTTTGTGACACCACCACCATCAATTCCGGCTTCCTCAACACCAAAACGATCTATAAAAGTGATTTGAATGGGCTCCTTGAGGCCCTCTCCTAAGGGCCAGAATTGTTCATAAGCGTCCTCAAAAACCATATTCCTCCTAATTGTTGCGTGGTGCCTATTAAGGTTATCCCGGGCATCACCAAGCGCACCTTGTGTTGGAAAGGGTAGCTGAGAGCTCCGCGAGAGGACGGCATTCCTCCATTGGTCCGGGTCAACAAATCCCCCGCGGCGCCGGCGTTGGTCGCCTGAAACAAATTCCCGGAATATTTGCACCCTTGTAGCAAAGGGAATAAAGAAGGGGAGGTTTTGAAGTATCTCGAGGCGAGGGGTGATGGTTGCTAAGTAGAGGGCTCGTTGCTTTTTGCGCTGTATCTTGTTCATCAAATCTAATTGCAGATTCCGCCGTTCGAACGGACTCAAAGCTGCAATTGCTGCTTGATCGTACTGACGTTCTGGCTCTTCATCTTCTTCCCCCTCGCTTTCTATCCGATGTCTATTTTCCTCTTCCTGCACCACGGCGGGAATGAAGCCCTCGATGTTAAAGCCAGCGGCGGTCATAAGCCAGTGATTGGATGGGAGGAATTTTCGCCTCGAACTATTTAAAGTTTATTAGGAAACTTATTGCTTTATGTAAGGGGGGCATCATACTCTCTAGCGTAGATGGCCTTCAAGAGCCCCGTAACTGCAGTTTTCAAATACTCAATCTCCCACCCCTGATTTGGCTGGTCTTTGAAGAAGACAGCCCCTCCATCGGACCTCTGTTTGTCCTCCCCCATCATCTCCCCTCCCCAATAATACATTGCAAAGGCCAGGTTCTTGAGAAATACGCTTATTTTTTCTACATCCTTTAGTGGTAACTGACGGGCGTTTTTATCCACCCTACTGCCCGCGAAAAACTCGTCGTCGTCCATGACAAGCAGCAGAAATCCATAGAGTTCAATAAACAAAAGGATTAAATTCCATTGATCGTTATCGGAATCTCTTAGAGAGGTGTCATCGGTGGATAGGTTTCGTTTTCTCAGACTGCTCACGGCCAACCGAATATCCTTTGTGACTCCTAGAAACAGCTCCGATTGCTTAATGGTTGCCCACAGATATCTCAACACAGATACCCCATCTTTAGTTTCAGCAAGACAGAGCCACATACAGACTTCCTGTTTCACCTTTGGGAATACCAATAGTAGTGTCAGCGCAAATCCTGCGAGCATTTTTGCATAGCGATCGTCGCGGCCGGAGAAACTCGCACTTGAGAAAATGGATGCAATAGAAGGCTGCTGGATCAAGCTCTCGAACTCGGACTTGACAAACGGCGGTAATGGTTGACTCCTGATTTGATGAGATCCCCCCCCACTGGACTCATCCTCATCCTCCTCATCACCTTCAACTCCCATAGATATATCTTCCAGCTCGATCCTCTTGCTCGCCTCTTTAGCGACCGAAGAGAGGAGAAGAGACATGACATAAATATAGCCCTCCTCCTCAAAACCCCTGCTGACAATTGGCTTATCTCCAGTAAGGTCAATAACCTCGGTGTCGGACACACTGGGGGTAAAGTGGATTATGTAGGATAACATCCACAACCTCTCCTCACCGGCGGCAATAACCCACTTCCCCGGGGATTCGGACATGGCCTTAATGAGCTTCCCAAATCCTACGGCCTTCTTCAATCGCTCAAAGCCGCTGCGCTGAAGGTGTTCCGGCAAGTCGGGGGTCACGAGATAGTTGGCAGCAAAGTCCTGGTGTATCTCTACACTCCTCTGTCCATTTTCCTTCCCAATGTGTTGCAGGGGTGTCAACACAGCATCTAAGATTTCTCCTGGCGAGGACTTGGAAGAAGTGGTGATTTGGGAAAGGGCCTTGTAGTACGATGCATCAACAATGCCGGGGAGTTCCACAGCCAAAGAAGGCAGCACACCTAGGGAGTCAACTGTCAACGCCTCCTCATGAAGCACTTCTATCAACAGTTTCCCAAATTTCTCCATCAAGTTTCCGCGACCATCTGCCCCTCGTTCTCTAACCCTTAAGCATGACTTGTCGGAAGCTTGAGATAAGTACTGAGCTAAAGTGAGGACTAGAGCTTTCATCCTCAGCAAGTCTCCTAGGTCCCTCTTCCGACGCCTTCCGGGCCTATGCCCTCTCTCGTAAAACGCAAGAAATAATGTAACCCCGTACTCAATCCGCTCTCTCGAATCGTTACCCTGCCCGAGATCCCCGCCAGTTCCTTTAGCGAAAACGCTATCCCATTCTTTTCTCCATTTCACCCTCTGGGCCTCGGCTTCTCTCCGACCCCTCCAAACACGTTGCACCGTGGTGGCGGCTCTTAAACGTTGACGCGCGGCTTCACGTTGAGCTCGCTCTTGTTGGGCATGAAGAACTGATGTTTGTGTAGCTGGGGCCCGGGAGAACTGTGATGTCCGAGATGGAGCAGCGGCAGGCTTCCGGCCAGAAAGGTTAACCACTCGGGGCCTGCGTGACGAGCCAGTAAATGTCGGGTACATTTTTTTTTTAGTGTCAGCGGCCGCACACACGAAAGGGATCGATCTGTTGGACCCTCCAAGTAATACAGATGTTCTATCGATCCAAGAGCTCGAGTTCTGTGGGATAGGATGGAGAGGTGGAGACTTGAAAGCCAAAGATGAGGAGTGTGGTGGAGTTGAAGACCTGTTTTACTTATGTGTAAGAGAACGACAGGATAAGGTAGTTGATGGAGCGATAGAAATGTTTGCTAGGGTTCGGTTTCTGCGGAGGTATGATAAAATAGAATAGGTGTAATGGCGTTGAGGGAGGGATGTAATGTGGTGGTGGGGGGGAAGGTGGGAGGCTTTTCCAAACGCCTTGTTTCCTACCGTTCTCGGACATAGGTACCAGCTCCTTGTTACAACACCCTTAAAAATCCAGCGAACAACGAAGAAAGAGCTGGAAAAGATTACTCTGCCTCGGCTAGCTCTCTTGGTTAACTCACAGTCTGGCGGAGCGGATAAAAGAGTGGTGGACAAGCACAAACTGGGGGTTAACACCCGCCCCCCATTCCAGCGGTCGGTCCGAGTACAATACTCGCATCAGCATGCTGTGCAAGCACAGCGCTGCACCGCTCCATACTCTCCCTGCACACTCTCCAGCCGTGGACTATGTCCCGCTCTTACACTTGGAACGGATCAATTGTAAAGGCACTCCAGCAACCGCGATATTTTTTGTCGTCAAACGATCTTCTCTCAGCGCGAATTTACACCAAAAGGAGTTTTTCTTTCCTCCATAGCCATCCCATGCGTCCGACACCAACCATTTTCCGGCATGAGTAGCCACTCGGGCTTCCTACATAGTGTTATTCGCCATACAGTGAGGAAGGGTATTATACAGCATACTATCCCCTCGATAATAACGAACCGCATTGCGCTGGGTGCTTGGTGTGTTTGTCTACTCTTCTTCAATGTTTCCCTATGATAGCGGGATAATAGGGCGTAGGAAAGGCTCAATGACAGATATTTTAGTCGGTCGATGTGATGACGGGTGGGCACACAATTGATACTTGGCCATCCCAACCCGTACTCGAGGAGCTCAATTTAACCCAGATAACACACAAAGTAGGGATGGATTAGGAGGAGAAAAGGTTCAAAAGATTGATATTTGGTATTATACCTTTGCGCCCCTAAGAAATGTGATCTCAAATTATGCCCTCTACCATCTATCAAACATTTGTCAATCTTCTAAAATACTCCATTTATCATGCTCAAAAATCGAAATTAAAGAAGTTCCATTGCTCTTCCAAGTGCAAGCCTATACTGTTAACCTGGTCTGAGACTATTGTATTACTATATGAGCACTTTCCTACCTGTCATTCGTGACCATATCTATTTTAGTAGTCGTATTATAGGGAAAGGCTTCGGAGTGGAGTAGGAGGGTGGTTTAAATACCTCCCAATTAGGAATAGGACATGCCGGTATTTCAACCTTCAAGAGCAATTACTTAGCCCTCCCTTGATGTCCGGCAAGCTAGATGGGATAGATTAACATGGCGGAATACTGACATGTGAGATAATAGCAGGGTGTCAATTGGTTGTCTTGTCTTATGATGACCATATCAAAATCTCCGTCCTGATCAATCTATAGCAAGAGCTGAGTCGTTTAAGCCGACTCAGTTTGATAGTCAACAAGTAAGTCTCCGGGGAACCCTACTTGATAGTACTACAACCCAAGAGAAACAAAGACGTAGGTTGTTACTTTGAACCCACCAAGAATATAATGTATTCTAGGATTCTCTGCTTGTGCCAGCGAGGGCGGTCCCGGATGCCAGTACTTTCTTTTTGGCTGCCCAGGGTCCGATACCTGCCTCTGAGGTAGCAATTTTTGTGGAAAACACCTTCAATTCCATGCATTGAACAAAAGAGGATTTGGAGAGACAGTGCTATGCCCATCGGAGGATTAATTGTTTTTAGCAAACTTTGGGAATAAGCACCAAGTACTGTAGCTGGGGCTCGGGAAACGCACTGTCCACTGATAAGGTAACTTATAGTAGGTAGGCGGTGATCTGAGTCTTGTCTCGTTACTGGCAGGCCCGCTCTTCATAAGGTGATCGAGAGTCTCGCATCCATTTCCGGGTGAGCCTTAAGGCTCAGGAATCCTCTGAGGCGCCATCTGAGGACCCCAAGGTGGGGGGGGGGTATCGCACGAGCATCGGTGCTGGTCCATTCCAAGAGTACCGGCCTCCCCTAGACCAAAAACTGTGCCAACATTCCCGGATACGATACTTTGGAATGGGCGAGCAGTTTCGTAGAGCACCAGTTTGTGCATCGCCCTTGTTTCCATGACATTGCGACCCATATTATGGCCTTTCTCTGAAATGATTGTCGGTTAACTTACCCTTCCTCCGCTATTCCGATGGACGAGAGCATAGGATAGACTAGTCATCCGTGGACCACGACCCCTTGGCGGCTATCTGTACCCCCGCGCAAAATCAGCCAATCTGCGTGCTGATCAAAGAAAAGGCATACAAAGTGCCCATAATTGCAACGAAAGATCCGAAGGGCGGAGAACACAAGTCTCAATACAGACCCCAGAGGGGGAACAATACTCCTACCAGTAGACAGAAGATCACCAGAGTCGAGTGGCCACCCCAAATTTCTTTACTTTCTCTTTCTCTACCGCTATTTCCTCTTCTCTTTGTTTACTGGAGTGGAGGGGCACTCTATCCGTGATCGGTTTCACTTCCTTCTAGGATTTAACCCTACCTTGCTGTGTCAACTGGTCCCCCTGGCCTCTCACAGCTTGTGATCACATCGCTTAAATTTACAGCACGCTTATCGTCCCATCGAGCAAATCTTGCACTTACCCCACCATCACCGCCTTGTCTGTCTCTGAGCAAGGGTCTGTTGCCACACCAAAAACCGTTGCGCTTACCTTGCCGTACCCAAAAACCAAAACTTCTCCAATCGTCATCATCGCATTTTCGGCGGAAAATTTTGGCGGCACCGAACCTCACATAAAAATGCTACTGCGCACAGTATTCATTCGACCATCCGCGCTTCGTACCTTGCCACGATATGCCTCGTTTACTCCGCCATTGAACCCAGCATTGATAAGGGGCTTCACTTCCAAAGATATCCCCCCTCCGGCTCCCTCGAAGCCCGTTGGCCCGAATCAAGACCTTCGGCCCTATGTTAGCGAAGAAGCTGCCCTGACTGCTGATATTATGGGTGGAGTGAGTCCAGATCTGGAGCGGGGAACGCCGATTGGAGAGGCGAGCCCGGGATCGGCAATTGCTGACTTGGGAGCAGATGTTGAAAAAAGCCCCCGCTGCACACCAAAATGCGCCCAAGGTTTCGAAAGAGATTCCCGGGACAAAAAAGGAATATTCCACTTCAGCAACTCCGGTCGAGCCTCTGTCCTCTGACACTCCTACCGACATGGTTTCCTCCACTGCTCTCACATCGCCCCCGGTTTCTCCTGATGCCCTTGCCTTGACGATTCCCGGCGCTAAATATCCTCTTCCACAGCTTCCACTTCCTTCGTGTTCTCACCTCAAACACCGCTACTCTACATTACTGGAGCAGGTTACAAACTTCATTATGATAGGAGGTCGAAAGGCCAAGGCGAGGTCATTAGTTGACCAGATACTTGCCCGTTTACGGACTCTCCCTGCTCCGGAACCAAGAGAAGGGACCCCACTTCTCCCTGGAACTCCAGCATTATCTACACTACCACTGGATCCGGTCCAGTACCTTCAGACAGCGATTGACTCTGTCTCTCCCTTGGTCAAGATTTCGATGCTTAAGGGTGGAGGAGGAACCAAGCAACCAGTTCCATACCCGCTGCGCTTGAGACAGCGGAGGCGATTCGCTTTGACATGGATTTCTGCGGCTGCGGATAAAAAGCGAGATAGGCTGGGGTTTGCGGAGAGATTTGCCGATGAGGTTGTAGCTGTTGTCGAAGGCAGAAGCACGGCATGGGAAAAAAGAAGCCAGGTATGCAGCCCCTTGCACACTACCTCTATCACTAGAGCTTACATAAAAGCAGGTCCATAGACTAGCCGTGGCATCGCGTGCTAACGTTATCGTTAATCCTGGAAGAACAGTCGCGCCTTCAAAAATCAAGTTCCCCACAGCTGTTCTCTAGATTCCGGGGAGATCACTGATATCATGTAGACTATTCATTTCTTCCCCATCCTCCTTTTTCTCCCTTTATTTCCTGGGCTCGGATTCTCTTAAGCATGGTGCGGTACGGTACATAAGGCATTTGTAAACTTATATATACACCAAAAGTGATGAGAGAAAGAAATCTCTGGAATTCCTTGACTCGTTGTAATATCTGTCTTGACGTTGCCAGGCGGGCGGGGTGTGCATCCTGGGGATGCAGTGCGAATCCTTCCAGAGAAGACATCTTTGCCATCTCCCTTTCGAAAACGCACAGCCCCTTCTGAGATATCGTGGTGCTAGTACATGAGAGTATCACGGTATCGTACTTTCGCGGATGATGACCTGCACTGTATGAGGGGGTTATCTCTAGTCATGAGGACCCCTTTCCATACAACTGTTCAGCCCGTTTTATTATGGACGAATTTGACGAAACGAATGGCTCGGGCGCCATGGAATGATTAGGCTCCCCGGAAATTATTGAAGATTGAAAAAGAGACAATGTGAGCTCAGGGGATTGTTATACTGAGGATATTTGGAGAAATTCTGATGATATACATATATACAGGCTCGAATATCAGACATCAGTCCGTAAAATACGGTAGAAATGCATAAAAGGTGTTGAGATGTGGTCATCTGGGTGGGCACGTGGCTGAGAATAGCAGCACGCCACCTCTCGCCGCCACGGGATGAGCCTTTCTGTGACCTTCTTTTGGTACTTTTTTTTGTGTGAAGGTTTTAGCTTTTTTTTTTTGCAAGACTGCCTCACACAAAGGTTCCTGTCCCGCTTACACACTCCCGTTCTCGCTGCCGCTTTTTCTCCTGCTTCCTATCCTCTCCCTCTCCCTCACTTTCCTTTTTTTTTTCCCTTGGAGGAGAGAACACCATCGACAACGACACCCTGGCTTCCAATAAAAACTTCAACACCCTCCCCTCTTCCATCTAAAACCCCACACAAAAAAAATAGAAAATCTTTCAAAAACCCTTCCTGTTAACCACTCAAAAAAAACATTTTTTTTCAACCTCAAGGCATCCTTTCTTCCACTCTGCCCCCCCGTTCTCTTTCCAATCTTTTTGTTTCACGAAACCCCACCATCGCTGCTCACCACACCACATTTCACAGGCGAAGCGTGACTTAGGGCTACTGATCTCGTACTCTCTCTTGCCTATACAAGGAAAAGAAAGGGATTACGGGCATATTAATTTAGTTTGTGAGCATCTTTGTTGTGGTCAGTTTCTCCGCCCTTATTGGTCATCGGGCACTCGTGGCCTCTTGACAATCAAACCTCCGATGCTGACCTTCTTTCTCCTGATCACTAGCAACAGCAAGGAAACTAGCCTTAAAAAAATCTACAATTCCTTGACCGGTTTTAGGTTATTTACGCACGATTCTAAAAGCGTTTGTTAGCCTCTCGTTGCCCCTCCCCTAGCCTTGCTCCAATCTTCCCTTTTCGCCATCTATTCGGCCTTTCTGTCGCGCTTTTCGTCCCTCCTTAAAGAATTTTCTCACCCCCGGACGGAAAGAAGTGAATCACCACTGACCTCATTTACCACAGCTGTCCTCGTAACAATGTCTGCCGAAGTTTCTTCTTCCCCAGCTCCCCAGGAGCAAATCGAGCAGCCCATCAACGGGTCTTCTCCCACCCAGGATCCCACTTCCGATAGCGATGCCAATAACTCATCCGTGGCCACTCCGAGCAATACTCCTCATAACTCCCACACCTCCGCCTCCCTTTATGTCGGGGAGCTTGAGCCGTCTGTGACTGAGGCAATGCTCTTCGAGCTGTTTTCCACCATTGGAAACGTTGCGTCTATTCGAGTTTGCCGCGATGCCGTTACCCGCCGTTCTCTCGGATACTCTTACGTTAACTACAACAACACCGCTGATGGCGAACGTGCCCTCGAGGAGCTTAATTACACTTTGATCAAAGGTCGTCCTTGCCGCATTATGTGGTCGCAACGTGATCCTGCTCTCCGTAAGACCGGACAAGGAAATGTTTTCATCAAGAATCTCGATACCGCCATTGATAATAAGGCTCTTCACGATACCTTTGCTGCTTTCGGCAACATCCTTTCCTGCAAGGTTGCCCAGGACGAGTTTGCAAACTCCCGCGGATACGGGTTTGTTCACTACGAGACCGCTGAAGCCGCCAACAATGCAATCAAGCATGTCAATGGCATGCTTTTGAACGAGAAGAAAGTATTTGTCGGACATCACATCCCTAAGAAGGATCGCCAGAGCAAGTTTGATGAAATGAAGGCCAACTTTACAAACGTTTACGTTAAGAATATCGATCCGGAAGTTACAGATGAGGAATTTAGAACTATGTTTGAGAACTACGGCCCCATTACTTCCGCTAGCCTTTCTAGAGATCAGGATGGTGTCAGTAGGGGATTTGGATTTGTTAACTTTCAAGAGCACCAGCATGCCGCCAAGGCTGTGGAAGAACTTCATGAGACTGAGCTTAAGGGTCAGACTCTTTATGTTTCTAGAGCCCAAAAGAAACACGAGAGAGAGGAGGAATTGAGAAAGCAATACGAGGCCGCTAGAGTCGAGAAGGCTAGCAAGTACCAGGGTGTCAATTTGTGTGATCCCATTATATTCTATGGTTGATTGGTTGGATTTGCTCTAACCCTTCTATCAAAATAGGTACATCAAGAATCTTGATGACGAGATTGATGATGAGCGTCTCCGCCAGGAGTTTACCCCGTTTGGGACCATCACTTCTGCCAAGGTTATGCGTGACGAAGTCTCTAAGGAAGATAAGGACGCTGAGGAGAAAGAAGGAGAAGGCGCCAAGAAGAAGCTTGGCAAGAGTAAGGGGTTTGGTTTTGTGTGCTTCTCTAGCCCGGAGGAGGCTAGCAAGGCTGTGACTGAGATGAACCAGAGGATGGTGAATGGTAAACCTCTCTATGTCGCCCTTGCTCAGAGGAAAGATGTTAGGAAGAGCCAAGTAAGTTACCCTTGCGACCGGCTCGAAATTATGCTTGATGGGGTATTAATCAAAAGATAGCTTGAGGCAAGTATTCAAGCTAGGAATCAGATTAGGATGCAACAACAAGCCGCAGCCGCTGGCATGCAACCCCCTGGGTTTCTTGGCGCCCAGATGTATTATGGGCCGGGCCAGCAACCTGGGTTTATGCCTCCGGGTGGCCGCGGTCTCTCGTTTCCCCAACCCGGTATGATGCCTATGGCTGGTGGCCCTCAGGGTGGTCCCGGCGGTCCCGGCAATCGCGGCCCGCAAGCTGGAAGCTTTGTTCCTAATGCTGGCCGCCCTGGCCCTCAAGGCCCCATTCCACAAGGTATCCCGCAGCAGATGTATGGTCCTCCAGCAATGGGCCCCGGCGCAGGACCTGGTGGCCCCGGGTTTGCTCCGTATCCACCCAATCCCCTTGCTGCTGCCCAGGCGCAGGCTGTCGCAGCTTCTCAACAAGGTCGTGGGCGCGGTGGTGTGCCTCCTGCGGGGATGCAAGGGTTGCAGCAGGGGATGGCCAATATGAGCATGGGCCCTCGTGGTCCTGTCCAGCCCGGTCGCGGTGGTCCTCGGGGCAACCTCCCCCCTCAGGCACAGCCTGGTCGTCCTCTCGTCCCTCCCCAAATCCAGCACGTATCTACTAGTGGAATCGATCACACCCAATTTGCTGCCTCACCTCCCCAGGCCCAGAAGCAGCTGCTTGGTGAATCTCTCTACCCTAAGATTCAACGTCAGCATCCCGAGCTTGCCGGAAAGATCACTGGGATGTTGTTGGAGATGGACAATATGGAGCTTCTTGCACTGTAAGTTTGGTCAATTGGATCCTATCTATCCTGTGCAATAACGACTAACATGGATCAAATAGTCTTGATGACGAGCAAGCTTTAATCGCCAAGGTCGACGAAGCTCTTAGCGTCTACGACGAGTACGTTAAGACTCGCACTGGCGACGATATTGGAGGCCATGAGGGCGCCACGACTAATGATAATGATAACAAGGGCGATGAAGGGAAAAAGGAGGGTGAAATTAAAGGTTAAGCTTAAGGCGTCTTTGGGATAGAACTTTTTTTTCTCTTTTTCAATTTTCTCTTGGGTGGCCGGGGGGTTGTTTGGGGGATAGTGACAAAAATATTCTTTTCCTTGTCTCTTTTTCAATGGGTCATTTCAATTCACTGTTCTTACTCTTACGTGTGCAAATTTTTAACCTCCTTTTTCTTTCTCCGGGGAGTGACTGTGTCCTTTGGGTTTTCTTTTATATCGACTTTCGGTCCCACAGAGGTATTTCGGGGTACGGAAAGCTGAGTGCTTTCGTGGCCGGCCCGAATTATTGGGGCATGAGTTACAAACCGGTGGAAACTTTAGGGTGGGCGGGGTTCTGGGAAATGGTCGGTTTTTCATTTTTGTTCTCAATTCTTTTTCATTTTTCTCTGGTGATTGAAATTCGACTTTCCTCATTGGCCCGTTTTTCTCATTTTTATCTTCAATTGGTGTTTCCCCATGTCGAAGTTGAGGGAAGTGAGGTTGGGTGAGGCTCATATCGATATGAGGGGTGTGTGTGCAGAAAAGCATATCAGACAGGTGTGTGAGATGGGTCCGGGGATGGGGATAAATCACAATTGGCATAAAAAAAGTGGGAAAAGATGAAATTAATAAAAAAAAAAATCAAATCAGAGTTTGTTGAATGGACATTTTACTTTAAAACGGATGCGCATTCATCGGCACTACTTCTAAATAGTTTCCCTTTGAATGGTGACATAGGTGGATACATAGCGCCGGGCACCGACACCGTTCCCCTTGGATCGATTAGTAATACGTACAAAAATCGGTGCCTTGGCATAAATTTGTATGATATTCCCGGCTAGAAAATGACCACTTTGCCGTTCTCAACCAATACTCACCCAACAAAAAAAAACAAGGCACATAGAACTAAAGAGCAGTCGGCTCTGAGTAGTTCCATAGAGTTAGACTAGTTTCTCAAAAAAAAAAAACTCCCTCTTGCTGCGGAGCGTTCGTTGTGAATTTTCACTCTGGGGGGGGGGCGGTTTCATACGCCAGGCACGGTGGGTGAGTTTTACAACACTATTACGGTACTTTGGCTAGATGAGCATTGCAGAAGTGTATAGCTAAAGGCACACAGTTGGGATGGTTTGTCACCATTATAGCGGCTATGGTGGAATTCTTCTGTTTGTTCCTGTTATTTTTGATGTTTTGAACACTAAACAAAGAAAAATAACATGTGCCGGTTGATGGTCATAACATAAATAAATATTTGTTAACTCAAGGTTAGCTTGGTAAATCGTCGGCGTCTACCGGTATTTGCAGGGATAGGGCAGGGGAGCAGTTCTAGACAGCCCATGGTGGGGAAGCAGGAGCTCTGTGGGATCCCGTTGGCAACTGTCGGCAGATTAGATCTTCCTGCTCCCATAAATGAAGCTCTCACAATCTCTCTCTACCTTCCCTACCCAAACCCTTATCCACTAAACCTTACCGTCACAACAGGAAACATCTTCCATCACTGAGAACGAAACCTCACCTTCTCGAACCCTAAGCACCTCAACCCGTATGCATTTCCCATCTCCATTACCACTAACACGGGAAACCTTTTGATCCTTGCCTGACTTTTATCCCTTCCCTCCTCCTCCTCCGCCTCCTCCACCACCACCACCAACCCATCCTCCCTCCCTCCATAGCGCGAGCCGAGGATGGAGAAACCACCTTCAAAGAAAAAGCCATCCCCAACGGCCCAACCTTTTGTTCCCGGTCGTCAGACTACCCGTACATCGTTCTTCACTTCACCACCCGCTCTAGCTCCCTCGAACGCCAACACTGCAGCTTCTAAACCACGCGTGAACCTGCCAGCCTCGCAGGTTCCTTGTAGATACTTTGCAGCAGGTTATTGTCAACGGGGTCCCGCTTGTTACTACAAACATGATCTGTCATCGGTAACACTTCCTGGCCTTGAGAATACTGGTGAGGGGGAGAAAACCCGGGAGCCAGAGAATACGGATACCTGTGCGATATGCTACGAGGTCCCGACAACATATGGGCTCCTGACAAGCTGTGACCATGTTTTTTGTCTTTGTAAGTTTGCTTCTTACCATTTATTCCGGAGAGATGTCCGGGACTGACGGTGTTTTCCAGCGTGTATTCGCGCCTGGAGATCTACGGCTGCGCCAGATGCTGTTCCAGACTCGGAGGGTGGCGCTTTGAACAAAACTTCAAAGACCTGCCCACTGTGTCGGATTCGCAGCAAGTTTATTATTCCCAGCAGTGTTTTCCCGCGGCCGGTTGGAGAAGCGTCGGATGAGGGGGAGAAGATTAATCCGGCCAAGGATGCAATCATAGCGGCCTACCTTGCGAGGCTTAAGACCATCCCTTGTATGACCCCACCGGTGCCCACGTAAGTGGCAAGATGGTAGCTAGAACTAAAGAGATGTGTGTGTAGGCCGCCATTTCACCAACTCCCTGCTGCCTAGCGCTCCTCCTCGTCCCCGTCGTGATCTTCCCGACTGTCCATTCGGTAACGACTGTCACTACAAACACACATTCCGTGGGTTTCCTTACGTCTTTAGCGACTCGGAACTTAGCGCTCAACGTCGTCGCAGAACTCAACATCACCGCCGTCTGGGATGGATGGAACGCCTTCTTTTCGGTGCAAATTATGACGCTGGCAGTGACCTTCCCTTACCCTCACCCCCCTGGCCCGTTTCAGAGGCGGAGGCGAGGACCCTGATGGAGATCATTCTTGAAGGCGGTGACCCCCCAGAATGGGACGAATTTGAAGAGGATGAAGAAGAGGATGAAGACGAAGAGGATGATTACTATGATGTCGACGACCCATTCGATCCCGACTGGGGGCAGCGCATTCTCAACGCCGTTGAATTATCCGTTCCTCAAGGATTCAATTCCCAGAGCAGGTGGGCGCAAGCCACCGCGGGAGAGGATGAGGACGATGGGTTTTTATTTTAAGGCCTTGTTTTTCATCTATCTCTGCGGCCTGTTCTTGTGTGGGTGTTGGGTATATTTTAATTCTTCTAAAATCAGATCTACTACGTTTGGTTCCGAGAGACGCATGGTTGGGGATGGATCAATGGCATGTAGTGTCACTCGAATCAGATGTCTCGTAGTCTGAATTAATCTCCACTTTTTCTTGCTTCCCCTTGGATAGAGTGATTAGTTTTATGGTTTTCTGTCGGTGAGAGGCTTTGTGGGTACGAAGGTGTGAGAGATGGTTGAGCAATCACCGGTCCCACAGGTTCGCAAAACCACAGGGCGCTGTCTCCGCAGAGAAATACATGTGTCTTGCAGGCAGGCTAGGCTATAGTGCGGTGGTTCGGCTTATCGTTAAACTTCATTTCCTAGTAACCTTGCCTCATTTCCCCCCAATTGGCGTTTGCTTTTCTTCCCGCCCTCTCTTCCTTCTTTTTAAATTTTTTCTCTCTTCCATTTTCAACTCGGCCTTTCTCTTTCTTCCCCTGTATCTCTCTCTCTTTTTTTTTCTTCTTCTTCCAAAGTTCCTTGAGCTCCAGCTATAATAGCCAACTGGGGGAAAAAAAAATTGAATTTACAAAATAAAAGCGCGTTTATCTACCGTAACCTACCTACCCGTCACGTGAGAAATACCAACCAACAAGGGCAAAAAAGGTTCAACTCCAACCAACCAATTAATTAATTGTCCAACGTGGTTTTTGTGTTGCCTGTGCGTGCCCTTTTGGGTTGGCTGGTCTGGTCTGGCCTGGCTTGGGCTGGTCAAAGGTGAGAGTGTGAGGGGTCATGTGCGGTGCTGGCCTGTGCTTTTTTTTTTTGTTCATAGGGGGGGGGTTTACTTCCGGTTCTCTTTGGTTTGGGTTGCTGTTTGTGTCTTGTTGTGTGAATTTACTAAAGCAGAGGGGTATTTGGTGTATTCTGCTATGAAGGTTTGTGTACAGTAGTAGGATAGTATTGGTGGTCTTCTCGGTGGTCATGTGGTGTCACTCGTGGAGCGGTGGCGGTTGTGGGTGGGCAGGTTGGGATTTGGATGGAGGCTTGGTTACTTGCCGGGCGGGATTATGTAGTGTGCGTAATGGTACTGGGGATTGTGGATTGAGGGTGGTGTGTCGGGTGTTGCTGGGGGTTAATAACTTTCAGGAGGTTGTTGTGATGGTACAGTACGCACCCTGCTTTGGGCCAGAGTTGGAGAGATTGATTGGGGATAGGTAGGTGGATGAAGGAAGAGATTGGGTTGGGCCAGCTTAGGATTTATAGCTTCCTATTGTGTTGAAATGGCGAAAACCCATGCTTTGGATGGTGCATGTCGTGCTTGGAGTAGCAATTCGTCACTCGCGAAAATCTTAGAGAGACTGATATTGGATTGTCGTTGCTGGACTAAGTATCACAAGTAACCGCTGATCACTTGCTATTACAAATAGTAACCGGGCCTGCCTATTCAACTGATATAGGGTATCATAGTCTGGTATAGCAAAGCGTGGGCATTATTCACTAATTTACTAACTAGCTGCAGATAATCACCCCGCTGCAACCCCCCCCCTCTTCCCCTTCTGCAATGCCGATTTTTTTGCAGCTTGGGATGTTTAGCAGTGCGCGCGTTGGGAGTATCTGGATGGCTGTGGTAGCACTACTACATTCGACGGCGCCGGTCGAAGCAAGCAAGCGGAGGCCCGCCCGGTGATGCCGGTGCTTCGGGTTGAGAGATGGGCCCTACTGTGTACGGCTAAAATTCAGTTCTTTCGCTTGGGTCTTACGATAGTATGATAGTCGTGTTCGCCGGGGGTCGTTCCATTTCGAGTCCTGGGTTGGATGTGCATACTTGTGCCTGGCGAACTGAGGGGGGGGGGATGTTTGGGTGTGGCAGGCGGGGAGGTGCCTGCGTGGCTTGCGAGAGCTTGTTTTTCCCGCCTTTTATGGGGAGGTTGGGTGCCTTTGTAGGCGGTGGGAGGGGTCAGATTGGAGGGCGGAGGAGAGGGGTAGGCGTGGAGGTCTGGTTTGCCGGGTGTGCGGAGCGGGGGGGGCTCGTGGGGTGGTTTGCTGGATGGTGGGGATGGGTTATGTATTATACAAGGTATTACCTACTGTGCAAGAGTGTTATAATAGCATGTAAAATCTATCAATGATGGCGGGTGGAGATGGCATTCCGGTACCCTACGGCAGTATCCTCCTAGCCACCCTTAAGTCAATTCTGCTGCCTGTCGTTTCTTTTTGGTTATAGGTCTCTTTTGCTGTGGTTTTACTGCTGTGCGGATCGAAGAGCATCGCCGGTGGTGGAGGAGAGGAGGTGTGGAATAGAAATAGAGGATGAAATCAGGTGGCTCGCTAGGGACCAGCTTTCAGAAGGTGTCTGACAGGATAGTACGTCCACTAAGTGTCACACGATGAGGGATTGTGAGCTTCCAGGATTTTACGATTGGGGTAGTCTATTTCCTGGTAGAGGTTGCTTAGAAGCCAGGGGTAGCCAGGCTGTCTAAAATTTTAGGAGGCTTCCGTCTCAACCTCCGCTACAATACCATTGCTAATCATTCTTTCCGTAGACTTATTAAAGTGATAGGGGTGGCATGTTACTGAACCTACCCGTAGATTTTTTTCCCATATCATACAACACCATCTATCCGAGTATCATGGACGCCATTGCCGATTCCGTCTCCGGGACGACAGATGCCCAACTCAAGCCCTTTCCCCGTTTTAATGGCTGGAATCTACAGCTGGGCGAGTAAACCAGGTCTCTCTGCTTGGGAGATACCAACTGGAACATCCCTAAAAACTTCTGCGGGTTCAGCTCACCTTTCCTCCCTACTAGCGGGTTGGAGGGGAGTGAGGGAGTGAGTGAGTGGCCTGGGGGCGGGAAGCGGTCTTGGCTAAAAACCTGCGAAAGCGAAATGGGAAAAGGACGTTGCAAAGTATGTAGGAACCTATATGTACCCGGAGGAAAGAGTGGTGGTAATATGCTACTAGGGCTCAATGGTCTACTGTCCCTAGAAGCCGGCGGGCTTTATAAAGCCCGGGCTAAGGCGAGAATCGCATGCGTCTGGCGCGAATAACGGTACCTAAACCTTCTTAATCCAATGTCAGTATCCTCGGGTCGGCGTACTAGCACTAACTTTGTTGAGAGGTATCGGGGGTTAACGGGTAGAAGCGAGCGGTTTCACAAGTTCAAAAGGAGGGCGGTTTCCAGAGTAAGCGAACCCAACTTGGTTAAGGGAGAGAGGAGAGAAGAGAAGAGAGGAGGAAGAGAGAAGAGGGGTATTGGATTTTGAGAGGGGATAAGCGGTGACGCAAGTGGTCACGAGTTATCACTTGTAACTACAGCAACAGAGAAGATGAGAGCACGCCCGTGACCACAGTTTCCAACAAACTTTATTCCGAAACTTGCCTTGGGAATGTCTGTGAGAGGCAAATTGTTCAATCACTGGAGATCACTCGTCAAGTAGTAGGGTTCGAATGGTAAGGTACGGTAAGTTACCATACGATATAATAAGGTAATGTACGGTAACGTACGGTAAGCTTACCAGGCGCCGTTTGCCGACCGTCATAAAGTTCCATATCATGATCTTGGATCTTGGTGCGATACTCATGTCATAGCCAAGAATGCCTAGCGGTAGCTGCTCGTTTATGGGTTGGGTTGCTTCGGCTTGATAAACACAGAGGGCGGAAGACAGGATTACCTAACATCAGAATCTAAGGTGGGAGAGGCCGTTTTCCGGTATTTTATCTGCCTAGTGTAATTTACGGTAATTTACCGTATGGTATCAAAAGTGTAAGGTACGGTAACGTACCGTATTTTCGAACACTATCAAGCAGCTTTGTCCAAATTCATGGCGATAGTATGATTGTGCAGGGAGTAGATCCCCACCATAATCTTGCAGGGGTTCCGGGTGGGCATGATGGACTACCTAGCTCAGGTGCAACTGGAGGCCTTGGACTTGCAGCTTGTCGGTGATTCGGCTTGCCTCATTACAGTTCATATGGCCAGGATTATAGGACTTACGTGTTCCCCGGCTTGGGCGTCTCTGAGGCCTGTGCCTCCGGGTTCAATACACCTTCGGCTGTAGCAGGAATGAGCATTATACCAAAGCCCTCTCTTGTCGGATGAATCCCTCCATACGTATCCTTTGTGTTCTTGAGTTGTGAGATGGCTGCGGAGGGTTAATTGAGTAGAGAAAATTCCGATTTTAAAATACTGGTGAGCCTGAAGGGCAACAACTCTTTTGGGAAGGTTATAGTTATCTCTTTGGTATAGTGAAGGGGGTTTTTGGGCCACATCCTGGAGGGCGGTGAAATGGGTACATGGGGTTTTTATACAAGTATAGTTGTGGTCTGTGTGCATCCTATTGGCTATAGGGTTACTAGTGGCGAAAGCTTTCGAAATCGGCACTCCATTTGCGTTTTTCTAGCACCTCTTAAATATACCTAAGGCAAGAGAAATGTGAGATAACGAGCCCAACGATCTAAGTTTATTTTTCCAAACGTACTGTACTAGAAGCACGAAGAGGAGAAGAACAGATTCAATCTCACATGCTTTGGTCAGTTTGTTTCTCAGGATAATGCGATTTTTTGAAAGGGAGAACATTTGGTGTTTTGCTGGTTTGAACTAAATGCTTTAACCATTCTTACTAGTATTAGAAAGCTGGGGAAAATTGAAGCCTTAATTTTATTCTACCCCACGACACATGGGTCCTCTGCACTGGGGTTTTGTGGATCTCAGGTTGAGGGATGTAATGTATGATAGCCATTGAAGTCTGTATGTAGAGTAGGATAAGGAGGGATTGGGGGGGGTGGGGGAATGGAGTGTCATTCTTCCTGTTTTTCTCTTCTAAATTAGCATCTAATTAGATAATCCCTTCATCGGTTTGTTTCCTGCGCTTAGGCTGTGGTGAAGTGCTGGATTTTATTAGCTTAATGAGATTCGAGACACCTGTATGAAATATTATCCCGCAAGAGCAAAACTATACAATATTTTACAGTTGGGATGTTGATAGTGGGGAGTCATGGCTCCAACACTAATCACCTCTACTTGAGTAGATACGCTTCGAGAAAGGATTGCTGGGGAAGGGCAGGGCTGTTACGGATAAAATTGCCATAAGAACTCGAATAAACGATCCTTGTGCTAGGACGTTGGAGTTGCCTCTCTTAGTATGGTCTGGTGTTATTTTCTTTTTTTTCCGTCTCCAGGGGCAGATTTTTGGTGTGTTTTCGCCCCTTTCCCCGAGGAGGAAATTTCAGACTACCGTATCATACTATGCAATCACTTCCGGTCCAGGGGTTCTTTTGGCGGGGAATAGGCACTTCCGAAGGAAAGCAAATTCGTCTCACTTTCTCACGGTTCAACTGCCAAGGTCAAGCAAGATAAAATTCAAAGAAAAACCACGATGAACATTGATGAAACAGGGGTGGATGAGGATGGTTGTGGATCGTTGCGGATCGATGCAGACGAACGCTGCTCTCTCCTCCTCAAGTAGCCCTTTTCTATGGAGCTAAACTAATAAAAGTAATGGTATCAAACATTCACGATAGTCTCTGTGTTCCGGCGTATTTTCCACCATAGTCATCCACGTGACTGACAATACAGTACTATACCAAGACCTCATCAGCCACATCATCAACCACAAGCTAACGCTAGTTCAGATGCCCTGAGCCCTCCTGTTCGTTGACCCCTCCCCCATGTTACAGCGACCACTGAAGATGCCTCTGCCTATCAGTAAAAACACCGAGAGACATTTTAAACTTGTAGTAAAAGATTCTTCTGATCCTGACCCACAACTCTCTTACCGTGAGTGCTGTACTGCAAGTTAACAAAATAACAAATCGCAGGCGTCACAGCCCAACCAGATTCTGATTAGTGGGTTTTGTATGATCGGCCAAGTTGATCCAAGTGCTTGCCAGATTCAAAGGGAAAGTTAAACTTATTGGGAAATTCAGTCGGTGGCCTTGGCGCCAAGTTTGCTCAATATTCCCCAATACGATACTTTCAAATCTGACAAGTAAACCACATGAAAGTTTCTCACTTGGCTTTAGCTGTCAGGGCAGGGGACCTGTCTGGGTGGACTGTGAGGCTCTGTATCTACCAAAAATGCTTAACTCCAGAGGGCATCTACGATAACTGTATTGGAAGCCCTGCCTCACTTAACACCCACCCCAGCTACAATCCTGCAGTCACAGGCACTGCCCACGGTACTTTATCCTACTTTACTCCCAGCTTCTACCTCAATCTCTTTATCAACCTCACACTCGGCCTCCACTCCAGTACCACTAAAACTCGATATGAATCCGACAAACGAAATTGATCCCGATGGGGACGTCATCGCTATCATCCCCACTACCTCGACCAAGTTCCGGGTATCCTCAATAATGCTATCCCTTGCATCGCCTGTCTTCCGCGCAATGCTTTCTCCACGCCTCCATGAAGGTATTCAAGTTACCCCCGCCTCCGCCACGGTATTACTAGAGGTCGAATTCCCGGACGAGTCCCCACAAGCGCTGGAGGCCATATTCAATGTGCTCCACTTCCGACAAGACTGCATGAGTGCGAACGTTAGCTACGATATCCTCTACGAGATTGCGCTCGTGGTGGATAAGTATGATCTCGTTAAGGCTTTGGGACCGTGGGGGGAAGTTTGGTTGAGGGGAGCAGGGGGAGGGGGATGGGGAAAGCGGCTGTTCGCTACCTATGTATTTGGTGATAGAGAGGGATTTAGGAAGGAGTGTCAGAGAGCAATTTTGCAGAGTCACGGCTATGATTGCAATCTCAATGGGGGAAGTGAAAAGGGGAAGGAAACTGAGATGGAGGAGGAGAATGACTGGGATTCTAATCTGGTTCCAACAAGAGTTCTTGGTAAGATATACACCTCACCCTCCGATGCTACTTGCAATTATAGCTAATCTGGTATTAGAATTAATTTCTGAGGCCAGAATATCAACGATCAGGTCTCTCCTATCAGTGGTGGAGTACTTCACAAACCTTTACTGTAATCGCGATATAAAATGCAGGATCTACCTACCATCACCTGGCCCCAGGGCCCCCAGGTGCGTGGCAATTCCCGGTTGCGATGCGGGGATCCTTGGCTCACTGGTAACTCTCCATACCACTATTGGAATGCGCCCTGCTCCTCAACCACCATATAAAGGCTTCTCGGTCCAGAATCTAGCCCTAGCGATCAAGGGCCAACGCTCCTCTGCAGACCAGGCGCACCGGGAGTGCTCAATTGCTGAACCGGTTGTTAGGCAGGTGGACGAGGTCCTCGCCCAAGTGGACAGGTTGGATATTTGGAACTCCTGCTGGGGGGAGAGTGCTGAGGATTCACATGAGGAGGAGAAGAGGTGGAGGCATGGCACTGGGTTCAAATTTGCATTTCTTAGGGACAGGACGTAGGGGGTAGAACTAGAGTGAGGTGTAAGGAGCAGAAGCGAGTGTGCGCTTTGAATCTGATGTATACAACCTCTGGTAGAAAAAAATCAGAAAACAGGGTTCGGGCTTCTAGGGTTTCTTGAAACACTCAGTGCACTCAAGCCAATTGAGCAAACGTGTTTCCAACATCTCGTTTCCATATTTTCAGGTTTTCCGTACTGGAGGCTCTTTATTCAACCCTTTACAAAATTTGTTATCTCTCATTTCTTCCCTAACTGCTATGTGATGGCATAATAATCCCAGTGGTGGAGCACTGCCTGAGAGCAGAGATAGCGGAGGCACGGGGAACGCTCATATGTATAAAGGAAAACCAGAGAGTGGAAATCAGGAACGTTCTAGGACATGAACGGATATATAGGGCATATGCCGTGGAAAAACAAAAAAACACCAAACCTCATCATACCAGAGGCGGCAACTCCAACGACATAGCATATGGTTCGATTATTTGCGTTTTTACGGTACATAGATTTTAGAAAGTTCTTGTCAAAGGAATGCCTGTCTACTCGGGTCAGGGGGTAAGTGATGATGAGACCCGCCAATCACTTCAGGTACCTATCCCTTGTAGAGCACTTTGGCAGTCAGTGGTGAAGGTTCTTCTGGAGAAGTGGGAGGGTGAGCGGACCGGTTATTTGACAGTACCATCGCCCATTTTGTTCGATGCTCTATTGGATGGTTCGCGCCAAAGCAGGGGGATATTTCCCCTCATTGCAGAACAGCCAGCCGCCGTCGAAGTCTTTCCTGTACTATCCCTCCCCGCTTGACACATTGCAAATTCATGATGCTAAAGGCGTTATTCTTGGATATCGGTTCAAGATCCCGTCTCATGTTCTCAAAGCTTTGAGCACCTCCTCTCAGATCCTGGATTCGCATGGTACTGGCACTAGTGGTGGTGGTGGGGGAGATCGGTTAGCACGGGGCCTTTATGAGAGTCGTCATTATTCTGTTTCGGTGGATTATGGCAAAAGTATGTTGAGAGCAGGGAGCTTTTGCGCTATGGGGAAAAGAGAAGGGAGTGGCTGAGGGAAAACCAAAGAACTGTTTGATTATTGCAGCAATCAATTCCGGTTCCTTTGCCAGGAGCAGTACATGAGGATGGCTGGAAGTGTAGCTAAGGATATGGTGAAGACCCGGAGCATGGATGGGAGGAAGCTGAGGCCACTTGGTGGAGCTTTGTAGGGCATTTGTCTGAATCAAGAGATGTACTCAGAGTCTGGAAGCCATTGTTACCAGAATTGGTTGGGTGGTAAACGATTATTTAATTGTGTTGAGCCATTTGGGGATGGGTTCCAAGATAGGGAGCTGGTTTTGTGGCAGATGAAGATGCGGATTGAGCTGGAGATTGGCGATGGGTTTTTCTTCTACGGGTCTATAGTTGCTCACAAGGTAGCGGAGGTAACAGCGGGTGTTCACAACTCAATTGACCTATTTACCCACGTGAGCAATTATCAATTGCTGGCTAAACATCAGAAAGTAGCTGCTAATAAAGTTACATCTGGTAAAAGAAAAGAAGGTGCGTGATATGGGAAAGAAGGAAGAATGGCCGATGATGAAGAAGAATAGGGTAGCTAGGAGAGAAATTCGGTAAGGGAAGAAGCTGAGGCAATCAGCTGCAGGTGTAATGAGAAATTAGGGGGGGAGTGAGATGTAACAGTTAAGGGCTGTTTGGAACCCTGGTGTTTGTAAGGTAACATTTTATCATATCTATGCCTATGAGAGGTATCTACCCTCCATGCCGCTAGAAACTCTTCCTCTTTTGCTTGGTGTATCCATACTTCCCAACTCCCCTCCTTCCTCCTTAACACCCCATCATCCGCAATTGAGAGAACCTCATATATCTCACTGTCAACCTCCGTATCTCTCCTCCACCGAGCAATATCTATGCGCTTCCTTGCCAAGAGTAATTGAAAGCACAAACACCAAGGGAACAATGTAAGAGCTGAGATAGCCGATCCTGAGCGCCGAAATGCATTGGCTTAAGGCAACCGGTAGAAAGTAAAGATTAAAGAAAGAATTGAATTTATGCTAGAAGGTAAGTGGTAGAAAGGGGAAAGCCGTAAATTTGCGATTCGGAGAAAATACTAAAAAAATAGAATCTCCTACCTTAAGTTCTGATATAATTTCATCTAGCAATAAAATAAATATTACACTAAGATCCAAAATTATCATTAGAGACTTTATGATAGTCAGCAAACGGCATCTGGTAAGTTTGCAGTACGTCATTGTATCGTATTGAGTGGTGACGCATCATATTTTACTGCTCGAACCCTAAAATCCACCGAGTGACCGGCCATGATGCAGAAATGAAATTTGAAAATCTTAGACTGTCAAATGGAATGAGTTAGTTGGTATCATATAAAACTAAGAAGTAGCATGGAGGGGGGGTCAACAAACAGGGAGGTTCAACAAACAGCAGCTTTCATGCTGATACAGGGAGCGACTGTTGTACACAGGTGAAAGGGTAGGTCGGGCGCACTGCCATTTTTAGGCCTTTCGCTATTTTTTTGGTCCGGGTAACCACGCCCTTGTTTCAATCCCGAGAATTCCCCTGACTCCTTCACCACTCCCATTATTACCCCCTTGATAACCCAGCCTGAGTAATGACAACATATCTTTCAATATATCTGGTAGATACTAAAATATGAATGCATGGAATAGTAAAAGCAGATTGGCACTTGGTGGGCTTCTGAGCCCGCTTGTATGAGAGCAGGTCTCTGGGCCCGCCTGTAGGTGATACGATCGGGGGAGTGGATCGTGGAGGGCGCCCGACCTTTTGCTACCTTCTTGTAGGAGGGGGTAGGGGTAAGTCTGGCGAATTCTTGGCGGCAACTGACAGAAATTCTGTGAGACACGTTCGCCAGACTTTTCCCCACCCCCTCGTACACGTACTGTACCAAGACCTCATCAGCCACTTCATCAGCCACAAGCTAGCGCTCGTTCAGATGCCCTGTTCGCTGAGCCCCCCCTATTCGTTGACCTCTTCCCCATTTTACAACCACCACCGAAGATGCCTCTGCCTGTCAGTGTGATACAAGTAAAGAGGCCGGGGGACATTTTAAACTTGCAGTAAAAGATTCTTCTCCTGTCCCACAACTCTCTTACCGTGAGTGTACACAAATCGCAGGCATCACAGCCCACCCAACCAGATGCTAATTAGTGGGTTTTGTATGAAACCAGCAGCGGTCACCCAGGTTGCCACACCTCATCCAAGTGCTTGCCAGATTCAAAGGTAAAGTGCCTGACCGTCTGATGGCGATACCGCCTGATGACGATTTGATAAGATATACTAAATACAGTAAGGATTTGTATTCAAAAGAAAAGAGAAAGGCACGACATTCAGAAAAGGAGGAAACGCAAGAAGGAGGAGTAAATATCATGCCCTCGTTCACTGCCCACCCCCTAGCTAGCTTTTCTCGCTTCTTTTTCTATTTTTCTTCCTCTGGATTTTGTACTTTGAATTTCTCGCTTTCCTCAGCAGTTTTTCTTCTTTCTCTTAAGTGCAAACCCTTACTGTATTTAGTATATCTTATTAAAATCGCTATTAGACCGTTAGGCACTTTATTGGAAAATTCAGTCGGTAGTCTTGGCGCCAAGTTTGCTCAATATTCCCCAATACGATGCTTTCACATGAAAGTTTCTCACTTGGCTTTAGCTGTCCGGGTAGGGGACCTGTCAGGTGAGGCTCTGTATCTACTAAAAATGCCTAGCCCCAGAGGGCATCTAACTGTATTAGGAGCTTCTCTAAGTCCTCTTCAATTAACACCTACCCCAGCTACAACCCTACAGTCACAGGCACTGTCCACGGTACTTTATCCTACTTTACTCCCAGCTTCTACCTCAATCTGTTTATCCTCACACCCGGCCTCCACTCTAGTACCACTAAAACTCAATATGAATCCGACAAACGAAATTGATCCCGATGGGGACGTCATCGCTATCTTCCCCACCACCTCGACCAAGTTCCGGGTATCCTCAAGAATTCTATCCCTTGCATCGCCTGTCTTCCGTGCAATGTTTTCTCCACACTCCCTTAGAGGTGTTGCTCTCGCCTCCGCTACGGCATTAGTAGAGGTCGAATTCCCGGACGGGTCCCCACAAGCGCTGGAGGCTATATTAAATATACTGCACTTCCGACACGACTGCGTGAGTGAGAACGTTAGTTATGATTTTCTCTACGAGATTGCGCTCGTGGTGCATAAGTATGATCTTGTTGAGGCTCTGGAACTGTGGGGGGAAGTTTGGTTGAGGGGAGCAAGGGGGGGGAAGGGGCTGTTTGCCATGTATGTGTTTGGTGATAGAGAGGGGTTTAGGAAGGAGTGTCAGAGAGCAATTTTGCAGAGTCACGGCTATGATTGCAATCTCAATGGGGGAAGTGAAAAGGGGAAGGAAACTGAGATGGAGGAGGAGAATGACTGGGATTCTAATCTAGTTCCAACAAGAGTTCTTGGTAAGATATACACCTCACCCTCCGATGCTACTTGCAATTATAGCTAATCTGATATTAGAATTAATTTCTGAGGCCAGAATATCAGCGATCAGGTCTCTCCTCTCAGTGGTGGAGTACTTCACAAACCTTTACTTTACTCGCGATATAAAATGCAGAGTCTACATACCAACACCTGGCCCCAAGCCCCTCTTCCGCTCATCGATTCCCACTTGCGATGTGAGGATCCTTGGCACGCTGATAACCCTCCGCACCACTATTGGAATACGCCCCGCTCCTCAGCCACCATATAAAGGCTTCTCGGTCCAGAATCTAGCCCTAGCGATCAAGGGCCTACGCTGTTGTGTCGACGTAGACCAGGGGCACCGGGAGTGCTCAATTGTTGGACAGATAGTTAGGCAGGTGGACGAGGTCCTCGCCCAAGTGGACAGGTTGGATATTTGGAACTCCTGCTGGGGGGAGAGTGCTGAGGATTCACATGAGGGGGAGCAGAAGTGGAGGCATGGCACTGAGTTCAAATTTGCATTTCTTAGGGACAGGACTTAGGGGGTAGAACTAGAGTGAGGTGTAAGGAGCAGAAGCGAGTGTGCGCTTTGAATCTGATGTATACAACCTCTGGTAGAAAAAAATCAGAAAACAGGGTTCGGGCTTCTAGGGTTTCTTGAAACGCTCAGTGCACTCAAGCCAATTGAGCAAACGTGTTTCCAACATCTCGCTTCCATATTTTCAGATTTTCCGTACTGGAGGCTCTTTATTCAACCCTTTACAAAATTTGTTATCTCTCATTTCTTCCCTAACTGCTATGTGATGGCATAATAATCCCAGTGGTGGAGCACTGCCTGAGAGCAGAGATAGCGGAGGCACGGGGAACGCTCATATGTATAAAGGAAAACCAGAGAGTGGAAATCAGGAACGTTCTAGGACATGAACGGATATATAGGGCATATGCCGCGGAAAAACAAAAAAACACCAAACCTTATCATACCAGAGGCGGCAACTCCAACGACATAGCATATGGTTCGATTATTTGCGTTTTTACGGTACATAGATTTTAGAAAGTTCTTGTCAAAGGAATGCCTGTCTACTCGGGTCAGGGGGCAAGTGATGATGAGATGGACAGGGGTTTTTGAGTCCGGGCGCTCGATCCTGTAGAGGTAAAAAGTGGCTTAATTTAATATGGTAGGAATAATATCCGGAAAGGTGGGAGGCTTTGACATCTTGACCCCGCCCGTCAGTCTCATCACTTACCTCTATACCTGAGTATAACTGCAATATGATACTTGATTTGAAATTGCCTCTGGTAGTGTATGGGGTTGTTTTCATACTAGTTATAAACTTTAAGTTGATGTTAATATGAAAACTATCTTTTGGTGCGTGATTGGGCTTGTCCTCTTTTTTCATTATTTATATCAATAGTTGCAACCTATTTCCTAACCATCTCATCCAATCCTGCTGATATTTTGCTTTCTGTCCTTTTTGATCCGGTTCGAGTATCACATCATACAAGAAATATGGAGAAATGCTTTCCTCACTTGATTGCCATTAAAGGCATTTACCAGCTAATCACTTCAGGTACCTATCCCTTGTAGAGCACCTTTGCAATGGTGAAGGTTCTTCTGGAGAACTGGAAGAGTGAGCGGACTGGTTATTTGACAGTACCATCGCCCATTTTGTTCGATACTCTATTGGATAGTTCGCGCCAAAGCAGGGGGATATTTCCCCACATTGCAGAACAGCGAGCCGCAGTCAAAGTTTTTCCTGTACTATCCCCCCCCCCCCGCTTGGCACATTGCAAATTCATGGTGCTAAAGGTGTCATTCTTGGATATCGGTTCAAGATCCCACCTCATCTTCTCACAACTTTGAGCACCTCCTCTCAGATCCTGGATTCGCATGGCACCCGCACTAGTGGTGGTGGTGGTGGTGGCAGTGGTGATGCCAGTGGGGGAGATGGGTTGTCAAGGGGCTTTTATGAGAGTCGGCATTATTCTGTTTGGGCGGATTATGACAAAAGGTATGTTGAGAGCAGGGAGCCTTTCCGCGATGGGGAAAAGAGAAGGGAGTGGCTGAGGGAAAACCAAAGAACTGTTTGATTATTACAGCAATCAATTCCGGTTTCTTTACCAGGAGCAGTACTTGAGGATGGCTGGAAGTGTAGCTAAGGATATGGCGAAGACCCGGAGCGCGGATGGGAGGAAGCTGAGGCCACTTGGTGGAGCTTGGCAGGGCGTTTGTCTGAATCAAGAGATGTACTCAGAGTCTGGAAGCCATTGTCACCAGAATTGGTTGGGTGGTAAACGATTATTTAATTGTGTTGGGGGCCATTTGGGGATGGGTTCCAAGATAGGGAGCTGGTTTTGTGGCAGATGAAGATGCGGATTGAGCTGGAGATTGGCAATGAGTTTTTCTTCTACGGGTCTATAGTTGCTCACAAAGTAGCGGAGGTAACAGCGGGTGTTCACAACTCAATTGACCTATTTATCCACGTGAGCAATTATCAACTGCTGGCCAAACATCAGAAAGTAACTGCTAATAAAGTCACATCTGGTAAAAGAAAAGAAGGTGCGTGATATGGGAAAGAAGGAAGAATGGCCGATGATGAAGAAGAATAGGGTAGCTAGGAGAGAAATTCGGGAAGGGAAGAAGCTGAGGCAATCAGCTGCAGGCGTAATGAGAGAAGGGTGGGAGTGGGATGTAAGAGTTAAGGGCTGTTTGGAACCCTGGTGTTTGTAAGGTAACATTTTATCATATCTATGCCTATGAGAGGTATCTACCCTCCATGCCGCTAGAAACTCTTCCTCTTCTGCTTGGTGTATCCATACCTCCCAACCCCCCTTCTTCCACCTTAACACCCCATCATCCGCAACTGAGAGAACTTCATATATCTCACTGTCAACCTCTGTATATCTCCTCCACCGAGCAATATCATTATGCGCTTCCTTGCCAAGAGTAATTGAAAGCACAAACACCAAGGGAACAATGTAAGGGCTGAGATAGCCGATCCTGGGCGCCGAAAATGCGTTGGCTTAAGGCAACCGGTACAAAGTAGGGATTGGGGAAAAAGTTGAATTTATGCCAGAAGGTAAGTGGTAGAAAGGGGAAAGCAGTAAATTTGTGATTCGGAGAAAATACTAAAAAATAGAATCTCCTACCTTAAGTTCTGATATCCCTTGGGCGGTCTGAGACAGTAAAATTCGTCGCCAGGCACACCAACATGAAAAAAAATCCCAAATAGGACACTTGGGGCTTACATAACATGGAGGTGATATCAAATTCTTGCATCCAGTGAACACTAATAAAAGAAACTCTGACAGACACTCTCTACAGTAGTGGGTTCAGGGCACTCTAGCTACTAAGAAGCCAGGAAATAAATCATCCGTCTAGCTAACAACAAAGAGCTCCCAGAACAAAAAAACCATAAAGTCAAATACAGCCCCGGCCCCATAAAAGAGAGGAAAGACACGAAAGCTATCTACGAGTTTGACAATAAGAGAGCTTTATGCCGACACTCATAGCAAGAAAGGCATAGTGAGAAGCCACAGCCAGGCCCGTTGCAGCTAAAGCGAGTTGAGGTTGCTCGAACGCCTTTTTGATTCATTCCGCGTAGTGTGAACCTGCACTGTGTGCAACCAACTCCGGAGGATCATTGCCGTATAAACTCATGCTCTGTTGGTGTTCCCTCAGGAGCTGGGAGTGATGTATGGTGTTGTAAACGGCTATATCGGGGGGGTGTGGTTTTGCGTTTGTAATACGCCTTCTGTGGAGCTTGACTTTTGTGCCTATATCTTTCAAGTAGTAGCTCGGCCAGTAGAAGACAAAATTCTCGTGAGGTATTATTATACTGAAAAGGCGGGGAGAGGCGTCGGGCAATTAGGAATGAATTGATAACTGTAGTGTCCACTAGCCAATAAAATAGAGGAGGCCAGTTGCGAAGACACTTCAGCTGGGTGAAGTAATAACTCTGGTACTGATCGGCGACATCAACCCCAACCTTATACCTATTATAGTCATTGGTAATGACAGGAATAGCAGCATTGCTACGCTCAGCTGTGCCAAACACACGGCGAATAGCAGGACCATTACTGCTAGAAATTCGAGGCTTTTTGCGTTCAACAGTGATTCGCTCTTCAAGAGTGTGAATAGTAGACAAAAAATGGACAGCGCTATTGTCCTGCCACTGAACCCCTAAGACCTTCCCTTCTTGACCAACTGGACCACCCGAGACCTCATTCCAAGGAATTGCCTTCCTCCCATCATGCAGCTGTATAGGAAATGCTCCCGCATTTATTCATGCTATTCCACATCCACCAATCCCTAGACTTCGAAGCTTTGTAAGGAGAGCAAGGGAGGGAAAGTAATTATCCATGTAGATGTTGAAGTGGAGCCCAGAGCGATAAGGGAGGGAGGAGGCCAATTGGTAAACTGTAGAACCAGTGGGAGTGAGATCCTCTTGTAGAATCAATCTAGCACATGTGTTTGACTGTGAAGCAAACATCCAACTATATGTATAGCCGACATCACAGAGTGCAAAGACCTTGTACCCTTCAGTGATCGGCTTGCTGGGCATACGGTAGGTGTGGTTACTGCGTCCTCCAAACCTGATCATCATTTCATCTACAGTAACATTCAACGCAGGAAGGTAGTACTGCTGACACCGTGATTGAATGATTGAGTTGAGTGGTTCTAGCTTCTCAAACCACTCTGATCAGGATAGTTGAAATTTTGGGTCCGAGATGTGCAGATAGCGTTTAATCTGGCAGAAGCGCTTGAAGCCCATTGCTTGAAAGGTTGATTTTCTATTTTCCTTTATATTCCAAAAGGCTCCTGGACTCAGCCCTGCTCCTCTTTTCGCTCCTATATGAATCAGGAGAGCTAAAAAGACTCTCATCTCCTTGGGTCTTACTTTCCTCCATTCTCGACCAAATGCCACGGGCACCTGGGTGCCTGCCAGAGACTCTAACCTTTTGCCCGCTCCTTTCTCTCTTGCATACTGATTTGTCCCTACCACTAGCAAATCTATGACCCTGTCATCCCAAAACAACTCGAATATCCTGTGTTCATCAGCACTGCTGTCTTCCCAAGGCAATAATGGCTGACAGAGGTGATCATTCCGTGGTCGCAGAGGCACATAGGGCCGCTGATCGGGTTGATTTTGGGATCGGAGACCGGTAATTTTGTCTTCTTTCGCGCTCGTCTTTTTCGCATATGGCTTTCTCTTACCCCAGCACAATTGGTAGAAATAGCAGAAAGTGGTTCTCGTACTTGTATAAACTCGGACATTGCTGGTATTGTTGATCGCTATACGGCCATCATATCCAAATTCAATCTATGGTAGCTGACGTTGCTACATCCTACATGGGTTGATCCTTTTTTGGTATAGTCGTTCTTATAATAGGCACTGTGTGCCTGACGACGAATTTTACTGTCTCAGACCGCCCAAGGGATAATTTCATCAGGCAATAAAATAAATATTACACTAAGATCCAAAATTATGATTAGAGACTTCAAGTTTATGATAGTCAGTAAACGGCATCTGGTAAGTTTGCAGTATGTCATTGTATTGTATTGAGTGGTGACGCATCATACTTTACTGTTCGAACCCTAAAATCCACCGAGTGACCGGCCATGATGCAGAAATGAAATTTGAAAATCTTAGACTACCAAATGGAATGAGTTAGTTGGTATCATATAAAACTAAGAAGTAGCATGGAGAGGGGGTCAACAAACAGGGAGGTTCAACAAACAGCAGCTTTCATGCTGATATAGGGAGCGACTGTTGTACACGGGGTGTAAGGGTAAGTCGGGCGCACTGCCATTTTTGGGTTTGACAGGCCTTTCGCTGTTTTTTGGCCTGAGTAACCATGTCCTTGTTTCAATCGCGAGAATTCCTCTGACTCCTTCACCACTCCCGTTATTACCCTCTGGATAACCCAGTAGTGACAACATATCTTTCAATATATCTAGTAGATACGAAAATATAAATGCATGCAATAGTAAAAGCAGATTGGCACTTGGTGGGCTTCTGAGCCTGCTTGTATGAGAGCACATCAGCAAAAATAATACCTTGCGTTCCGTGCGTTCCGTGCGTCTGACGCACCTGACGCCGGAACGCTAATCGCGAATCAGGACGCAACGTCAGATCGACGTTGCGTCCTGACTTTGCGTTACTTGGCGCCATCTGTCCTGACGCCATCCGGACTCGGACCCCTACGTCCTGTGCGTCCTGACTGCGTCTGATGCTCCGCTACTCCGTCCTGACGCCACCTCATCCAGGACTCTCCCGTCCTGACGTCGCCTGATGTACGACTCCCCCCCCCTGACGACGTCTGATCTACGACTTGCCCGCCCTGACGACGTCTGATCTACGACTCTCCCGCCCTGACGACGTCTGATCTAAGACTCTCGCGCCTAGATGCTGGTTCCTTCTCACCGAACGTTAGGGCTTCGCGGATCTTACCACCTCTTGTCCTGATTGTTTCTGCTCCTGCCTCCCTCGTCCAGATCCCAGGATCCTGATCTCTCCCTTCCTGACGTCTGGTCTGTTCTTCCTGATCTTACCGCCTATACATGCCGCGTCCTGATCCCATCGTGACTCTATCAGACGTCCCCTTGTGATCTCTGACGCATCATGAACTAAGTCTAATGCTATCCTGGTCCTACGCCTAAAGGCTTTTCCTAACGCTGTCACCATGAGTTTTACCGTATCCTGATCGCGTGTCACTAATTCTACTCTGAATCCTTGATTTTGCTTGATGTCCTCATATTAATACTAAGCTCCTCCGGGTACCCTTCCCACATGTGAGAGTGACGACCGCATCCAAATATTTATTACAGCTATGCTACACTTTCTCAATCTCCTAACTGCACGCATCATTACTCCCACCTTGCCCCTGCTCCATATCCAACGGCTCGCTATGCACAGCAGCCTCCTCTTGCGACTCTAGATCTTCAATGCTGAGCGCGAGTTGTCGCAAAGTAGTAGGAGTCACGGTATTGTCCTAAGTTAGCCCCATGGCCACCTCCTGTGAGCCGTCCGGGGTCTGTGGATCGGAATCGAGAAAGCTCAGGAGTCGCATTGCTGTCTGGCTGAAATCGAAAGACGAGACCGTTTCTTGTGAATCGAATTGGTTACCCGGGGGGGCCGCCAGGGCCCCGATTCCCAGGTTGCCGGGAGTTTGACTCTGAATTCGTGGAGTTGCGCGTGTGGGGGCCCGACTCGAAATCTGACTCTGTACCTCTGCAGCGACTGCAGCCCAATCGTCAGTAAACCCTTCACGGCGATCTTCCCGGACCCTATGCTCCTGCTGCATCTTGGCTTTGATGGTCTCGCGAATGTTCTTGAGAATCATAGTCTGTACCCAGTCTGGGCAAGAGGCCCACGTCTGGCGCTGGCGGCCAAAAAGATCTTCCGAGCTCAACGTCATGTTAGCATCTGAGCCGGAACGAGAGGACACCGGGTTCGGGGTCAGGCTCACCTGCTACGGCCTCCGGCTTGAAGTCGCATGTTTCAAGATGCACCCCCGTTTGCCATGCTCGCAGAGTATGGCACAGTATGGCACAGGTTAAGCAAACCATGATGCCATTGATGCGACCAAGAAAATCAGGTTCGGAAATCCCAAACATTTTCTTGCCCTTGAAGTACTTTCCCCATATTGCCTCGGGGATCTGGGGCGCGAGGAATCGATTCGTTATTTGCTGGGTCATGTTCATACGCATTAGTTGTGGCCAGGCTCACTACCTAGCGCACACTTACCTCATACCCCCTCGGGGAGCACATAAATCTATCCCTCTCAAGCAGGTAGTCCACTCTACGCGCAATCGCCGTCGGGTCTTCTGGGAGATCGTACAAATTTCCAATTCGATCCTTTACATGGAAAACAAACTGGGATCTTACTGCAGAGTGTCTCGCGCGTATCTGTCACATTTAGTAAGCACCCCCGGCGGCGTGCGTAATGTTTAAGTATCAGCGTCGACTTACTAATTTTAAGCTTGCATCCGATGCTTCAATATTTCCTGCGTCGGATATGTTATCGAGAGCCTTCAGCCAAGATCGGTGGACCTCAGACATCAAAGTAGCAGGTGCTGGAATAGGATTAACAAACAGGGTGTACCGGAGAATGAGAGTCTTGGCCCGCGTTATTACATCTGCCTCGGCTCCAATGGCTATATTTCGCCGTGATTTAGTACCTGGCAAGATGTGCTCATGTCGTGGCGTACTCGGCCTGGCGGGAGGACTCGAGCTTCTGACTGCAGACATAGTGGCACTGTGGGTGGCCAGCAGCGATGAATACGGTGGTACACTGGAACATGTGAACGTCGGTGGAGTGTAAGCACTACCTTGGATTATACGTCGTGGAGCAGCTGGGGTGCGCCTGACTGGCGCTGCCCCCTGCGATCCGAAGGTGGTGGAAACTCGCACAGTCGAAACCCGGCTCTTTGCTTGTTGTCTTTCCGCTAGGCTTCGTTACGGGGCCCCGTTTCCGAGGAGCGGGGACAGAATAACCTAGGTTATTCTGATTAACTGGCCGAAAAAATCATTCAAATCGGACCAGAACTGACAGAGATAGAGCTCTTTGAAGTTAGACAACTTCAAAGAACCCTATCTCACTCAGTTTTGGTCCGATTTGGACGATTCTTTTTTTAATCTGCAGTTAATAACCTGCTCTTGGCGCCCCGTTTGTCAGAAACGGGGCCCCGTAACGAACGCTACTTTCCGCAGTTCGTGAGCGCCGACGAGTCCCTGGTGCAGTGTCGTCATCTGGAATATCATTGTCTGCTGCGTCTGGTTCTGTGTCTGATTCAGTTTGATCAGATCTGCGCGAGTTCTGGTACTCATCGCTGCTATCATCGCTAAGACGAACTGTCTCAATTTGTGGTGGTGCGTCAGTCTCCCCCAAATGTTCAGTATACGCCGTTGTCTGTAATGTACTCCTTCTAGGGCGCTTCGTAGGTCGTGATGGAAGACGTCTTATGATTTGTGGTGGGGAAGAACTCCGACCTGACGACTGTGTACCGTGCGAGCGGCCTGATTTGGCCGCCAGTGTTCGTGTACTATGGGAGCTGCCCGGTTCGGTCCGCCGTGTTCCTGATCCGGATGCCCTATCCACGGGTACGGCGTTGCGTCCACGCCCGTACATATTGCCTACTCGTGGAGCCGGCTGGCTGAGTGAATTGCCTTGAGGTTCTCTAGACATGGTGTAATACTGGACGATTGACGAAGGTTTGTTTGGAGAGGATAGGAATTAGGATGTAGAAAATTGTAATGTATCCCGCGTGTTGTGAAAACTAGGTGTTTATTGTTGTTCAATGGAACGCGTCAGGTCTTATACGCTATGTCTTGTGGGGGGGGAGGGGGATCACATCCTATCACTCGGTATTGAAAGAATCTATTCAACTGCAAAAAGGGGTTTTCTACTTGTTCAACATTATGTTCGAACTCTGGACGAGCTCAGGTATGAAAAGGTTCGACCGAATACATGGTGTCGCTAATGTAGGAGGCGTCGCTAATGTAGGAGGCGTCGCTAATGTAGGAGGCTTCGCTAATGTAGGAGGCGTCGCTAATGTAGGAGGCTTCGCTAATGTAGGAGGCGTCGCTAATGTAGGAGGCTTCGCTAATGTAGGAGGCGTCGCTAATGTCGCTGGAGCCTAAGCCAAAACTAGCCACAAGGAGTATCGATTAGCGACACTAATTCTAGCAAGACACCCGCCACGCTCTAAGCAGATTAGATATATCGAACCTCATCTCCACACGTCGAATCATCCAGTGAATCAACACCATC
>Ga0307517_10000244_pt1 | contig 92926 bp, 87 predicted proteins | sample 23_EM_MG_FD_194515 | JGI IMG/M metagenome (GOLD analysis project Ga0307517, IMG submission 194515) | Populus trichocarpa ectomycorrhiza microbial communities from riparian zone in the Pacific Northwest, United States - 23_EM | ecosystem: Host-associated > Plants > Roots > Unclassified | place...
GCATACGAAATCCGACACCCGGTGCCATGGTTTTGTCTATGCCCGCTAGCAGGTTCGGAAAGGTGGGCTCAGTTAGCTCCATCCAGTAAACATGTCCACGACTTTGCCACTGGATCTTGTCCATCCTGACAGAAAGTGGGCTGATTGGGCGGACTACGGATTGCTCATCTATCCAGAGACGGACAGACCGCAGACCGGCGAGACCTGCAGGAGCTGTATTAGCATATATGGTACATCTTTATTGTCGACGCTTGGGGATAACTTACGATCATTTCTGGTAGGGGTGGGGTCCGCAACCGGAACAGCGGCAACGGGTGCTCTAAACATGTCTCTTAAGATACCCTGATGTTTTTTTGCTATGGCCTTTTGTAAAAGGCCGAGGCATTCGGTAAAACGTTGGCCACGGGGGTTATTAGCCTGCCAGAGTCCCGACCTCTGGCTAACAGGCCGGAGGGTAAGAGCATGTGCCTGGATGGCCTCCCATTGTCCGGCAGTACTCTGCTTGCACCCTGGAATCCTGTCTTGCTCCATCTTACATTTCATAGCATTTCGCAAGGCTTTATACTCCGGACTCTAGGTTCGTGGGTGGGGGAAGCCGCAAACGTGCTTACAGCAGGTAACATCGCCGTCGTTTTTAAAGAACGCCGATTTTTCGAAACTGAGACCAACCTTTGAGGCTGCCATTGTAATAGTGATTGGGGTGGGGGGTGGTTGATGGATCAGAAAGAGGCTGCTTTTTGGGGGGGTTTAAATGGTCTGCAGCGGATGGAGGATGGCTGCTAGTAGATGCTGGTACTTTTGAGGATGAAGGATTGTGGAAGATCCGAAAATAATAGCGCAGGCCTGGTGGATGGTAAAGGGAGTTCTGCGGATGGTAATGGCTGTGAAATGGTTATTGGTTAGAGAAACGTAGATAGGTAATCTGAAATGAGCAGAGAATACACTGGAGATACTGCGGACGAGTGAGAGGTTGTGCTAAGCTTTGTGGGTCCTGTTAGGATGGGCTGGCGGATCGAGGACGTGATTGGGATTGGGGAAAGGATTATGGAGAGAAGATGGAAGGGGGGGAAGAGAGAGCTTATATAGGCCGCACGAGGACGGTTTTCGTGGGGTTCGCAGCATTGTACCCTGTACAAACTTGAATATCTTGAAAAGTCAGGTCACCCACCAACAATGACGATAGGTTTCAGATAAGGTTTTAAGCCGCAATGGAGCCGCATGGGAGCCGCGACCCATGAGCCAAGGCCATCCCATACTCTCAACAAAGAACAGGTTGCACAAGTTAAACCGTGAATAACGGTTGGCAGCGTGAATGTCTGGACCCGTTCGTCATCCGACTAAACAAACTTGAAATTTTCCCGGTTTACCACTTGCAAGAAACCTACCCTTCACTTTGAAAGAGTCCGCTGCAGCCGCTCAGCCCATCTGGTTACGCATCCGCCAGACTACTTGAAAGAGAAACACCACACACGATGACCTCAAAGACAACAAAGTGTCCTTATTGCAGGCGACGTTATCAACAAGCCGCTGCATACGAAAAACACCTTTAGACAATGCATCTTGATATCGTTCTTTCCCTCAGCGTGATTGCGGAAGCGGCTTCCATGGGACCTACATTTGTTCGGGATGAACGTGAAAACCTGACCGACTCAGACGACGAATCTGATTGCAGGCTCGAGATCCCAAATTTCCATACAGCAAGTGGTGACAGAGATGATATGCTGAACGATTCAGACACAGAAGTCGTTTCCCACCCACCTGTCCGCGTGCGCCCTTCGGGTCAAGAAACTATTCCAGGTGCCCGGAGACCACGCGGCGAAGTTGCTGGCTATACAGAGCTCAACAAGGCCATGACCGATGACCCTTGGAGCCCTTTCTCATCGGAAAACAACTTTAATTTGGCTAGCTGGTTTGTCCGGAGCAAGGTAGCCAAGTCGCAGATCGACGCGTACTTTGCGGAAGGTTTAGGCAGTACCGATAGCAGATCATTCCGGTCCGCCTATACCTTGCGACAACTCCTCGACATACGGGATCCATTTCGTGAATACTTGGTGTGGGCGGAAGCCAGTATTGATGATGGTCGACATGCAACCACTTTCTATAATCGAAATATTATTGACTGTGCCCGCTACCTGATCCATCATGTCGCGTATAGCTCAGATATGGTTTACATACCTATTCGAGAATATGATTCAAGTGGGGAGCGATTATATTCAGAGATGCATACGGCGGACTGGTGGTGGCATATGCAGGTAGAAGATAGGTCCTGACAAGTTCTTGGAGTGGTGTTTCCAGTGCTAACAGCCCATTCCGTTCCTTGGTAGAAAGCTTTGCCCCCCAGGTCCACAGTGGGGCCCATTATCGGATTATCTGACCAGACGCACCTTACCACTTTCTCCACAGGGAAGAACGCCTGGCCGGTATACATGACGATCGGCAATATCCTTTCGTGAACAAGAAGCAGCCCTGCCAAGATGCCAATCCTATTTCTGGCATTGCTTCTAGTACCACCAAGGTTTTCCTGGCGAATCAGCCCGTGCCGACGAAGCCCAGCGGCAGACCAACGCGGATGTCCTGCTGGCTGTCTTCGATCTTGTCCTGGCACCATTACAGCAGGTTGCCCAAGAAGGAAAGGTAATGGATTGTGCAGATGGCCAAACACCCTTTTGTTTTCCCATTTTGTCGGCCAGGATCGCGGATCATGCTGAGCATGCAGCCTTGTAAGGAATAGGCAGCAAGTCATGACCAAAGTGTGAGGTTCTGTGCGAGGAGCTCGGTGGGGATCCGCGGGGGATGTATGAGACCCGCGACTACATGCTATATAGAGAGAAAGCCTTCAGGCATGAGCCGGCAGAAGCGGCCGGCATTGCAGAATACCTTCAGCGGTTGGGCGTGAAAATAGGAAACAAGGTATTCACCAGACTCGACCGAGTAAGCCCCGCGGACCTACACAAGCCGGACCTCTGGCACAACATCTACCTTGGCTTATTCAAACATATGATCGAATGGGTGGAAGGTTTCCTGAAAAAGCATAAACGGCAGCAGGCATTCGACGGTACTTGGAAAGAAATGCCTCCTTACACCGGATTCAGTGTACCGAGAAAGGCCCATCGCGAAATCACATAATGGCAAGGAAAGGAGATGCGTGATCTCAGCCGTTCTATATCAGCCGTATTGGCGTCCACATTGCGAAATCTGGACAGTTCTCAGTATCAGGATTTCAAGAGCGCTTTGAAGTGGATTAGCGCGCTGGTGGACTTCACTCTCATGGCTCCATATCGCAGTCATACACCAGACACACTTTCCTACATGGAAAGCTACCTGCAGACATTCCACCGGACAAAGGTCATTTTTCTTGAGTTCCGTACCTTGAAGGCTACCCGCGCTCAAGCAAATGGCCAGGATCGGGAGCTAAGGGAACTAATGGCAGATCAGGGTGCTAAAGTAGTTCGCCATAGAACCGTCGCTCATTGCCGTCGGCTGGCTGATCAAGACAGGGTTGAAAGATCTGATCGGCGGGCAGATTTGATACGGGGTGAGAACCACTTCAACTCTATGAAGAGGCACTACCTGACTCACTTTGCCTCCCACGTACTGCGTTTTGGATCCATATCGATGTATTCAACCGAGATCTGTGAACTAGCACATAAGGATCAGATTAAAGATGGCTACCGCAGGTCAAACAAGAATGAAGCCGCCCGACAGATCTTGTCGCACTATGGCCGCCAGCACGCCCTAGGAATAAGGTTGCAGACAATAGAGGCACTTTCGAAAGTTGAAGGTGTGATCGTGGTAGAAGATAGTGGGATGGAAATGCCGACTGTTCGAAGTCACAGCACACCTCGCCGGGTGCTTAAAGGCCGTATGAAGAACACCAGCACGCTGAGCGAATTATGCACAGCCCTCGATATCCATTATTCCAACATGATGAAGGAGATACTGCGTTTTATCAGGCAGACCGCTCCGGATGACCGGCGGTTGCCTGCGGACCCCGCCGAACTCGGGTTACTTCCCGTAGAAGGATTTGCCCAGCTTGGAATCCCAGTACCTGACTTTCAGGAAACGGACAGGGTCCAGATCCACCGGGCCCGCTGCACTGGAACAAAGGCATTCCGCAACGGTGGCTCTAGAAACAATTGGGTGTGGGTCCAGACTGGTGGGGAAGCCAACTATGGAGATTTACGGGGATGCATGGTAGCTCGGTTGCTAGCACTTTTCAAGATAAGAAATATTCTAAGTGAGGCCGCAGCTGTCCATCGCCTGGCATTAGTGGGCATACTCGATCTGATCAATAGTGGTACATTTCACATTCATAGCGGACATATTCTAGTTGGCAACCGGATCAATAGTCGATACATGCGAATAGTCAGTATAGGGGCAGTGATTGGACAGGCGCAGGTAATTCCTACCAGTGAGAAGCAATGGATAGTGAATCACAGGATTGATCTGAGGATGTTTAATGAAATATATTAAATTATTCTATCCAATTATGTACAGTATTTATTCGGCTGACTTGAAACTGGGCACTTAAGATTGCAGTTCGCGTATTGAGTGTCCGGCTTCGACTTGGCCGGGGGAGTACTACACGATCGGCGGGGGTTTAAGGGAATGTTTTCAAAAGGTGGAATTATTCTGCATGAATATACGGCCAAGTTGAAGCCGTACGCTTAAGGTGGCAGTGCCCATATTCAATGTCCGGCTTCAACTCGGCCGGGGGAGTACTACACGATCCGTGGGCATTTAAGGCAATGTTTTAAATAGGTTGAATTGTTCCACACGAATATCCGGCCGGGTTGAAGCTAGACACTTAAGGTGGTAGTTTCCATTTTGAGTGTGCGGCTTCAACTCGGCTGCGGGAGTCATACATTCTTCGCGGGTATTGAAGGGAATGTTATAAATGGGATGAATTGTTCCGTATGAATATACGGCCAAGTTGAAGCCGTACACTTATGGTGGCAGTGCCCCGATTGAGTGTCCGGCTTCCACTCGGCTGCAGGAGTACTACATGATCCGCGGGCGTTTAAGGGAATGTTTTAAATAAATTGAATTGAATAGGCGGCCAAGTTGAAGCTGGCGACTTAAGCGAGAGATTCCCATAGAAAGTGTCCGGCTTCAACTCAGCCGTCTGAGTTCTGCGGATGATTAATGCGAAACTATGCCCCCCTGTGGGAAGGCAAGCCACCCAAAGTAGGGGGTTGGCATGGCGGCTGCGCCGGGCGTCTTGTGAACAGTATGGGAATTATGGAAGTGACAGTAGGGTGCAGACTAAGAAACAAGCGACGTAGGATGACAGCAGATGGAAGCAGATGGAAGCAGACAGATCTAGGTCGCCAGAGGTGTAAGGGTGGCAGAGATGGTCGCCGGACACGCGCAACTGCAAGGAGTAGGCAGGAGGCCAGTAGACAAGAGGATAAGGCGGCGGATACAAGGGGGAGGCACGAGGAAGCGGTGTGGCCGCAACAAGCGCGTCAGACGCTGTGGAGGGAAAGTGGAGCGTCCGGGTGCACCAGACGCAAGGAATGAAAGGCAAAGAAGGCACCGAAGATCCAGGAGGATCAGACGCAAAGAGCCGACGCTATTCCTCCTGAGGCGGGCTCTGTCCGTTCAGAGAAAACGGCGTTTTTTGCTGATGAATCTCCATTTGCTTGCACTTGCCTCAACCAGTGTCGACTACTGCCAGAAGACCAAAGGTTGGTTCGCAAACTGCCGGAATCGCATAAACACAGAGGTGCACAACTACTGACGCAACTTCAATATCCAAATCTGCGTAAAACTCAATTTCGACCAAGGAAGAGGTTACAGTACGAATCGTAAGCTCTTGGGTACGGAAGAGTGTGGCTTGCATTGTACTTAAGACAGAGATTGGTGCGAGGTTGACAACCGATCCACTATCAACCAAGACATGCTTCAACTCGAATACCCTGCCATTCAATCTTGCTCTTGCAGTAGTATAAAAGTTAACAACTGACGAAAGGTCCTCATACTTTCCCACAAGAGATGCTTCAACCAGTGCCGCCTCCACTACCCTTGCCTTAGCTTCACCTTTGCCCTTAAGGCTGTGGTCCTTTTTCCCCTTTGCTCTCTCCTGTATCATCAGCCGTACAAACTGTTCTTTTGCCTCGGGTGCCAAATCAAAAAATTGCCCCCAAGACAAGCCAGTGACCAATGTATCTCTAAAGCTAGCAACAAGGTCAAAAGGGTTTCGGTCAACCATCATCCGGATGGGAGGTCGTTTGCCTTTCTGCTTCGCAACCTTCCGTTGCTGTGAGTCTTGGCCGGGTTGTTGATAGTTAAACCTCCTCCTCTGAGAAAGCGGTTCGACCAGAGTGCCAGATGTTTCTTGAACCTCACTATGCCTTCTCGCTCTTTCACCACCGATTGCCTCACCTACATATTTTGTGTCAGTATAGCTAGAAGGCATTCCCGGTACAATCTCCTCAACAATCTCCTCCTTCAATGTATTTGTATTTCCTTCGCCCGATGTATTCACACTCATACCGGTGAGGGCCGAGGAAAGCCTCTTGATCTCAATACCAGCGACCGGACCAACAATTCTCTGTTGTCCTCTGTGATCCTGGGAAGCATTCGGTATCCCACCTTCCCTTGTGTTCACTCCCGGAATCGGAATGGTTGGTGGCTGTTCCAACCATAGTTGACTATTTACCTCACCTTGTGGTGGATTAGGTGGAAACTTATTCCTAAATTGGCTATTAGTGGTATCAGAATTCGGGTATCCCAGGAGTGGGCATTCAGTTCTCCAATCAGCAACGACCCCACAGTTGAAACAAGTAACCTAAGATCTATCATAGCGTGGATAGGTACGTTGTTGTCTGTAAGGCCCACGAGGGAACTGTTCAAAGGGTCGTTGATTACGCATAGCTGCAGGATTACCGGAAGGCTGTTGCCAATATCCTGAGGCTTGTTGATGACTACCACTATTCCATTGCTGAGCGGAAGGGTATCCCGAATAATTGTAGGCAGCCGGCGGCAGCATCGATCCTGAATGTGGACTTGGTGGAATACCAAACTGTGGTGGCATTGGCGGAGCAAGACGATTATTTATTGCATACGTATCCACAAATGGTAAAGATTGTAGTTGCCGCGAGGTCGGTGAAGACGAAATCTGCGATGGATTAGCAGTAGGTTCCTGCACTTTCTGAATTAGCTTCTTCAATTCTGCCAACTCATAGCGAAGGTTCTTTGATTCTTCATCTCCTCGCTGGCTTCCCTTCTCCCTGCTTCCCGTAGCTCTTCGTTCCTTCTTAAGCTTCCTTCTCCTTCGTCGATCTCGCCTCTCACTATCACTGTTATACGCATCACTCCCACTATCATCATCATTGGAGGAACTCTCATAATCGTAATGATTTCCCTTATGATAAGTTGAAGTCAGTTCATCCTCGAGCATGCTTGAGGTTCTCCGAAGCTTGATGATCATCTCGTTCATCTTCGGTCTGGCACCAAGCGAAGTCATAATATGCACATGCAGCTCATGAGAGTCCAAGCCGCGAACGAATTGTGTTGCCACCAGATGCTCATTCTCGGAAGCCATGTGCCTTCCAACTCTTCTCGCGCTCTGGATATAGTCATCAAAATCCTCACCCCTGCATTGACGCAGCTCAAGAAAACACTCTTCAGCTTTCCTTCTCTCTTCTGCTTGTTCCTCATCATTTCCGAATCTAGTCCTCAAGGCCTCACAACCCTTGCTGAAGCTACTAGTGGTTCCTTCATTCAAACGGCGGACGAATCTCTCGGCAGCACTACCTGCCTTGATATTTTGTAAAACAAAGTAAACTTTCACGTGATCAGATTATGCATTCTTTCTCTCATCAGATGAGAAAGTCAACTCGATTCCTTTCAAGAACTGCTCTACATTTTCATTTCTACCACCAGTAAAAACCGCCGGTTTGAAGGCAGGATCGGCCATGCCGGTCAATGAAAGAGTAGAAGTATCCCCTAAGGATGAAGAGGAGGAAGAAGGAGGTAACGGAGGAAGGGAAGAGAGATAATAAGGAGGGATACCTTCCGGTAAAGCTATAGATGGGTTCCAAGCCAGTGGTAAAATGGTAGAAGGGAGAGAAAAATCACTACCGTGAATGGTAGCAATTGGATTAGAAACTAATGGAGATAGAGAAGAAGGAAAGAATGGAGAGGAAGAAGAAGACGAAGAAAGAACAGACAATGCAAGTTCACGAAGGCTTGTAGAAGGGGACGATTGGGGTAGAGAAGATGATGAAGAGGATGGAGCCAAATCGGGAGATTCGTGCGAACGATGAGCAATCCAATTCTGGTGAAGAAATCTTGCAAACCGACTTCGAAACTCTTCCCAGCTAGAAATTGATCCTCTCACAGGAGTCTCAGCAGTTTCTGGTGCTTCCGGAGAACCCACTCGCCTTTCAGGCACCAGCTGTCATGGGTCTTCCACGGGAGGCGTTCTTTTGTGGGTATTGGCAATCTTGACAATGAACGGTACTGGTGAAGCTCACCAGCAAGAAGAAAAGAGAAGAAACTAAAAACTGATAATTGAAAACGAAAGACAAGCACTGGCGGTTTCAATAAACCCCAATGCTCTGCTTGCAAAAAGAAGACGACGATGATGAAAAACTAACTGTTGACAACGGCCCAGGAAAATCCACAATCACACTCCGTCCTCTTACAAGTTCTTTCCTACTAGGTAACCAACAAACCCTTATCCACCGTGACTGCTCCTTTTGTCCGGCTATGAAACTAGCTACCCGGCCCCTGACAATAACCGCAAATTCCAGACAGAGTATCCAGGCCTCCAACAGTTCCCCAGGAGGAAGCTAACTGCCAGCCACCAACTGCCAACCACCAACTGCGAGAGGCGAAACTGACAACGGTTAACACACAACACACGATCCGAAATCCAAGATTTCTGAATAGGTGAAGGATGAAATTTAAAGGAACACACGAACAGCACCCGATGGGCAAGCAACATGTGGAAACCACTCGAGATGACGGTATCCGAGTTATTACACTACGGGAAAATGCTCAATGGTCTTCGGGGCTGATTGGCACGGAGTTGGGAATTGATCGTCGAACATGTTAGAAAGTATGAAGAATGCTCTTCCCCCTTTTGCTGTGTTTTCTTTTTTCAATTTACCTTCTAGCAGCTAACTCTGGTCTCTGGCGATAGATTTACAAGCGGGCCAAGGAGAACGGAACCCTATCGAACAAAATACGTACCGGTGCAACTCCCATTTTCAACGAGGTTGAAATCACCCGCCTTGTGGCTTTTGTTACAAGAGATGCATTTACCTGACGTCTCTCTTGGGATGCACTTGTCTTTGAAATGAGCTATACTCGTTCAGCAAGAACAGTAAAGGCTGTTATGGAGAAGCTTGGATATCACAAGCGTGTTCTACACTGCAAGTTTAGTATTCGACCAGCCAATATATTACCCTAGCAGGAATAGCTTACCTAATATTCAAGAGCGAGGTATATGGCTTGATAGGATGACCATATATCTGAACCCAAGCTCCTGGAGTTATGAGCTTCACAGAGGCATCTGGAAGACGACTCGGAATACTGAATGAGAGCACGTTTCAAGATATGTTTAACTAATTGGAATGATGTTTACCGAATACTTCTCCTCTCATTTTCTAGTTGCATATGCATTAGCTGTATAATGCTTTGATAGCTGGATATCAGAACTGATCACTCCAGATTCTATATTACTATTAGTATGTAGACATTTGGGCCGCATATTCATTTATAGTCTATCATGATGAAGAGATCGAAGACTGTCTACTGGTGGAGTGGGGACACTCTCAGATGAAATAGCAGTTCGGAAAATTATCTGAGTCGAGCTGGGCAAGCTTTCAGGGTCAAACGGTGTTTGCACTTTGTTCTGAAGAACTGAATTGTTAAGAAGATACTTTGTAACAAGAGAACTCGAAGTAGTATGAACATTAGTATAAATAGAGACCTCTCTCCTGGTGGTTGAAGAATCATCAAGCAATGGAGAAGAGACCTTAATAATATATCAAGTTAATCAAGTTATATTCTAACTCTTTGATCTTTGACTACATTTTATTACTTTACCATTACCAAACGATTACCTATGAGCCTTCCTGACTATTAATCTGTAGTCTCGAATATCCTCGGTCTAGTTAGCTCGGAATCCGACCGTGTTATCTACCCCGTAACACAATAAGCCCAGTCGTGTTCAATGGTGTGAGGAAAGACTAAGCTAGATTTTCGAAGAATGGAGTAGAATAATTTGTACAGATGAATCGACATTTTCAATCTTTGGTTTGGGTACCGGCCTTGGGTTATTCGAAAATCAGAGGAAGAATTTCATATTGATTGTATTGATCAACCCTCCAAGCATGGAAGGGAATCTACCATGGCTTGGGGTGGCTTTTGCTGTACTACAAAGTTAGAACTAGTTTTCATACCAGGGAAGGCAAAGTTGGACTCTGCCATGTATGTAGAAACTGTAATAGAGCCATATTTAATACCGCTCTAGCACCAATGCTGTGAGGAATGTGGATGGGCACGGGTGATGGAGGATGGGGCTCCAGGTCATTAGAAGTATGCAAGGATATATAGACAAAAGAATGAGGTAGATGCTGTTAAATGGCCAGCTCAATCACCTGATTTGAATTTAATTGAGGCATTGTGGATGGATTTGGAGACAGAGTTGAGGGAGACATTGGGGTGGATTGGAGACATTCCTACTTTACAAATGTGTTTAAAGACTATTTGGGAGCAGATTGGAGTAGATAGACTAGTTGGACTTATCTATAGCATGCCGGATCGTTTCTGTACTGTGATTGCGGCGGTAGGTGCATCAACATCTTCTTAGAAAGTACTCTTGACGTGGAGCCTGCACTCTGAGTCGGATTGAGACCAGACATTCTGTATGAAAACTTGTATTCTAGATACCCTACTATAACTAGCCTAAACATGTAGCTTCTCCTTGCTTTACTTTCTCTACTCCTCTTTGAACTGTATTTTAAATATCCAAATGGTGAATGTTCAGCAAGCAATATTGTAGATGTCGCCGGACTTTTTTCCTTCATACTAAAAAGTGCTTACTAATTACGGGTAAGTATCCTCTTCTGTACTAGCCTTACAAATACCCCTGTCGACTACACATTGGGTAAGTTACCATATCTGAGTGTCGCCTGACTTAAGGCACCCCCCGAGTACTAGCGCCCGTCTTGAACTCCTATGGTTCGTCCACTCCGAAATGTGTACCAGACTAGTGAAAAAGTGTTACGTGGCTGTGCAGCAGTTCCTGGCCAAGCCAATGAGTTAATCATCAGTACTATTATAAGATTTTAGTTTATAAACCGGTTTATTCAATAATTAGATATATTATTTAATCTATAAATAACAACTTAATAAATAGTTTACACTAGTGAATTAATGCTTAGTAAGAGGAGCTTCCTAATTTACATAAAAAATAGTGTGGCTAACATAACACTTTTCAATACATTACACCAAAAATAGCTCTTTTGAAAACTCAATAACAAATCTACCATCTTCTCAAAAAATTAAACGAAACCTCTACATTATTCTCCTTCTCTTTGTCTATTTGGTACAGTTTTTTTTTAATTGCTTATGCTTCTGCATAATTTGTTATTGTCCATTAAAAGCTATGTAAAAATCTGGTGCACATTTCGGAGTGCACGAACCATACGTTTTGGCCGAGCCCGAGAAGCGGATGGGACTGGAGGGCCAAATCTTCGCTAAAGGTATTAACTTTGTACCGAGGGCTAAGGGTAAGCGAGACGGACAGGTTCTCATTGGCTCTTAGGCCACTTAGCCGGTCAGAGAAGAGAATTTCATGGAGTATCATATTATACCTGGGGCCTGAATGCTTTCGCATTAGCCCAACCTTTTCCCTCTCCAAAAAAATCGACCAAGATTGGTCGTCTCCATGGTTACACTCGCCAAGTCCCACCAAATCTCGACCAATGAAACCCTCTCTAGCCTCACTTATGCTCACACCTTGACCCTAGTACTTTATCATACCTAAGTCTGGTTTGTGGCGGAGTGGTTTGGTGAGTATCGTAGACTAGAAGTTAATCGTGAGCAGTAGTGCTCCTGCGACCCCGTCAGGTGTCTTAGCCGTGTATGTGATTGACGTTACCAGCCATGGGCTGATAATCTTGATGTGTTCTATCGACAGGACTGTCTGCCGGCGATGTCAAAGGGTGGTTTCTGCAAATCGCCTGGGAAATAATTACTCCAGTAGTGCACAAAATGAGCACAACTCTAGCCTGCCTTATTGGATGGCTCCCCTAGGTGAAAATTTACCACTTTCAATATCTCTATTGCCGATAATACTGGAGGTGAAGAATCTCCATGGTTATGGAATTGATGGTAATTCAACCTATGGAAGCGATGACTACCAGTGAAATTTTCAACATATGTCTTTTTGATGTAGTGATACAGCTTAGCCAGTCACGATATAGAAAATTTGTTCCAAGCGTTTATGGGAAGTCATACATGGGTGCTCTATACTCGCCCGTCATAAAGTCTTCAGCGGGGCATAGCGATCGATAGCACTGCACTTGTGGTCTAGTGATGGACAGAGTGGCCTGGAAGATCATAGCTTGTTCAGGTGCCCATGAATCAGGGTAACCGCTTATAGGAATAATGAAGCGTTCGACGTACGGTAAGAGAGAATTAACTATGTTGTCTATTCCTCGTTAGCTATGTAACCCCCCACCCCTTCTTCTAATCGAACAGCTGTGCCATTTTTCTCAATTTGCGCCTGCTAGGAGAGAGGAATCTGTATCAGTTTGTCAATGTGCAGGATATTGGGAGTCTATTAGAGGGAGCAAGCGATATGATGATATCCAGGCAGGCTGAAGAAGTGCTTCGAATAGTTTTGCACTAGAGAAGCAATGAACCGCTGACAAAAAGTTTAGTTAAAGGGACAGAGCGAAACATGGCTATGGGCCCGTGGTTTCTCTGGCTAACAATCTTAGGTTAATTATTATTTAATACAGGACATGAGGTTTCCTGGGACAATGGCCTACGGAAGTTGGAACCATGGGCTGTAGTGAATATCTTGGTTTTTAGTGATACAGTAGGTGATAAGTTATCTGGACCATGGTTCTTACGCCCGAAAATCCTAGGGCTAGCTCGGCGGCCACGCTTTACTAGGGCCGGAGCGAGTGAGGAGGAGTAGTTGCAGACATCGATGTTTCCATATAGCATACTGTGTTGAAACTCAATTGGGCACTGGTGCTGTCCAGGCTGCTTTGGCAAGAATTCCCTTTGAGGCTATCCGCTAGAGAGTGCAAATTTTTTGGAAGCAACAAACGCCCCGCCGATATTCGGAGTCCCACGTCAGTCGAGATACAACCTCCGACCCCGCTATATCCGCCCTGTTGGAACCTTTCGTTCCCTTACCTAACTTTCATCTCTAGATCTCGAGCATAAGTTCAACCTCATCTAGCCGCGGCTTGCCTCGACTGGGGTCCCGAAATTTTGGTGCGAATGTCCCACCCAATTACCGAGTACTTGCACTCGGCAGCGTCGATCTGGCCTGCCATGCAGTCCATCCGGTGCCGACTCCGTGGCCAAAACAAACATAACGACATGTCACTTTCGCTACATCAAGATGAGTGTGATCCTCCCTAATAGCTTGCCGAATCAACTACCATTTCATCTTTTGAATAACGATCGACGTCTGAATTCTTGGCATTGATTCCAAATGCGTCTAATAAAAATCCCTGCATCTGACGCAACATACCCGATATCAGATGTGATATATCAGCGGAAGAGCACTTGGCAAACTTCGTTATGAGGACACAGCTACCTGTAGTTTCCTGATCAGAAGGGTTTCGTAGCGGAGACAAATGAGGGCCCGGAATTGATATATAGGCTCCAGCTAAATCTGAATGCCCCCAAATTGGCGCATGTCCTTAACGGTGTTGGAATCCCAAGCCAAAAGAAAAACCGTACGAAGGGTCAGAAGGGAAATCGGACTGTGGACTCTGAATATACATTGAGTTCTGCCTAGATATTATAACTGAGGCTGGAAAGACAACGGGGGACCCATTATGGTTTCAACGGATGTGAGTAATGGGGGGACACGATTGCTTTTTTTTGTGCGAGTCCATGTGCAAGCAGGTCTTTGATCTGAAGCCCCGGCAGCTGTTGAGTTTGGTCGCTCGATTCGCATAGGATGCATGTCTGGTCTCATTAGGGGCGGCTCTCCTTTGAGAATTGGAAATCTGCCCGCAGGCCATCATATCGGCGAAAGAGAGGGCAATATCCAAGAGGAGAGGGGGAATTTCGTTTATTGATGCCATGTGGCTTTTGGTGCCCACTCGCCAATTCCAAAACAGTCCCCGGAGGGTGGAGGGTGGAGGGGGAGAGTGTGCTACAGACTTACTAATCTAGGCGTGGTTTCTGGATACTTTTGGAATTGGCCAGTAGAGAAACCGGTTGCCGCCAAGACTTCATTCTAGGAATTGTGGAAATGATCGAATATGAGCCTATAGTTCCTCTGCGGCTTGGAAAAGGTTCGAGTGGTCCGAACCTCAAAGAAACCTGTCATTTTAAGTGAACGAGAGAGGGGGCTCAGTACTTGAGGGTGGTCTCATGGTTGCACAATTGCAGCAGCTCTTGCAGGAACATTCTCATAGCGTGGAAGAAGTGACAATTCAAAGTCTCGGTCTCTGATGCACTGCGGAGACGGACCGGAACGTCTGTCTGCATTGCATCATCACGCCGGGGATCTCTCAATTAATTGTTGGCGTGATTTTGAAGGCAGGTCTGGGATTGGTGTCATTCCTAAAGCGGTAAGTGCGCTATTCTTCTCCGTTAAACCAGTACTGCGCTTCATGACCCCAAGAAATACGTGTATTCAGTTGTGTTCCCACGATGCTCAGACTAGTGCAGCAGTGTACAAATCCCTATGTCATAACAAACCGAGGGCGGCCGTTTGACAGATAACAAAACTGGAGAACCCATAGTACCATATCACAAGAAGTGGCCTTGGACTAAATTACATGCTTGGTCTAACTTATACACGAAATCCAATGGCGTGGGTGATAGGCTCCGCTGTCCTGCCAGCTCCTGCAAAGCAGCAATATTATAAATCTGCAAGAGCTACTATCGAAATATGCTACTGTTCAAGTATTCGCAATTTATTCGAAATACCACCGATATGACCAGGCAACATTTAATTCTGCAGTGTTGTGCTTAACTTATGATACACCAACTTGAAAACTTAGTGGTAGATAGACTAGCAGACTGACCGCACCAAAGTCTCAGCGGATTGGAGACTTGAATATCTTCAGTCATTGATACGTACTCCGGTAGACCGCCCTCGCATCCAATGCCACCCTTCCTGCACCTGACTTCCCTTTCTACAGAAATAATCTACAGTGCTCCAGGCTAGCAAAACACTGGTTATCCCTTTCCCACAGATGATTCGCTATGCCTCGGGTTTTACCCCCACCCCTGCAACGGAGGGGTAATAAAAGTTTTCGGTAAATTATGCCAGTTCCTGTTTGCTACGAATTTTGCCGGCTTGTCTAACAGAGTTTATTGAAAGGATCTATGAGAGGGCGAATGGGTCTAGGAGTGGGGAAAGAGATGGAAATGAGTATAAATTGCCCATACCTGTACACTTGAACTCATTTTCTCTCTCACTTGAACTCTCTCTCATATTGACTTCAGGTCTTCGGAGCTTACCAGCGTTTCGAGCAAAGCAAAACATTACCAGCTATTTGCCTACCAACCAGTTTCCCCTCCCCGGGCCTACGCACCTCTCTTTCTACCCTCTCCTATCCTATCTGCGCAGTCAGCAGCCCTGCAAGAACTTGGATACTACCCGCATTAGTTGAGGTTTGTTTCACACCCCCGTTCATTGCTCTCATACCATAAGTGCACACACTTACTTTGATTGATAGATGTGTAACTACGAGAAACTCACCTACGCCTCATGCGGCCACACTGAACTTCGCCTCATTGCACACTGTCACTTTGCGAGGAACGATCCGTTCCACCAATGTTTTGGTGTGCAAAAGGTGAAGCGTGAGAAGACTGTGGATGGGGAGAGTTGTTCTGAGTGTTCAAAGCCCAAAGGATAACTTTGGACCACCTCTATATGAGCCTGAAACCGTGGAGACATACCCAAGAAAAAACAATGATCTCAATTGCCCTGCTATTTATTTTGTGTTTGGTTTCTTGTTTCTCGTGTGTTTTTTCCTTTTCTTCTCACCACTTGTCCCTTCTTCCTTTCGGCCGCGATCCAGATATGCGACCCCCCGGCACACGGGAAGGACGGAAGGATCGCACATGCTCGTTACCGTCTATTACTACAGATCGATCTTGGGTAGGAATGAACAAGAGGAGAACGGATGGATTGGGGGGGGTCTCGAAGTTTTATGCTTTTGGGGCCCTCGTTGGCGTATAATCCCCGCCCCTGTTTCCTGCCCTTCTGGAGTACTTTTTAACCTTTAATATCTGGTTTCCCATTCATTTACTGAACTGTTGCTACTATCTCCGGTGTGATATAGATTGGGTATTAGTTTTATTGTTTGATATCGTCTCTTTTTGATTTATAACGCCTTCGATATCTGAACATTTTGTATTGCGAACATAACTTATTTGTAAAAGTGGGGAGGGTGAAACAACAAAAACAAACCGAATTGCGAGCTTAGAGTGAAATTCAGAAAACGGCAGAGTGTGAAGTGATGTACCGAAATGATCACGCCAATATTGGGCAGTATAGGTTCAGCGCTTAGAAAGATAGGCGGACCCGAAATATAGAGCTCCCTGCTTCCCCCAAAAGCAAGGCGGTCTCGATACTCTAGGACTCTACTCTCCACGAAGTAGCAGACAAAACAAGGAGTCGAGTCTAGGGCACCTCACTAGACCAGAGGTGGATGCACTGCTCGAACCCGAGGCCGAGAATGTCGCTGCGGCTCACCATGAAGAGGAGGTAGCAGGAGATGTCACTAACACCATACGGGCCCACGGCCGAGCAATTAATCACGACCTCAACCGGTCCAGCTCCCGCAACACTGGAGCAAGGCACGCATGTCATCACACAGCATCGCAGGTAGCGGCATGGACCACGTTGTAATAGTGCACCAAGCCTTCGTGGCAGAAGCAGAGTGCTGTACTGTGCAAAAACCGCCATAATCCTCCACGTCAACAACGGCACTGTGCGAAGACGCCGAATTAAGGGGATTCTCGCAACTCTCCCTCCCCTCGGGGAACTGGCATCGTAGATGCCGAATAACCTTCAGGCGGTTGTTAGATATTAGGTTAGCAGTAGGTACGGGTAGCTATCCTCATATGTGTTGGGGTTGAGGAGTAGGGTTAGTGGAACCGGTTGTGGGCTCTTGGCAGTCATGTATCTCTATATATACCTTCGGTCATAGATAGGAAATACAGTAAGAGCCTGTTTGGTAGGAACAGAAGGAGGTGCAACCGTTCTGTTGGGAAACAGTTTGATTTGGAGGAATGGTTGTTGTCATTTTTGGGCAGTTTCTCAGCAGTCAACCTTCCTTGCTTTGGAGAAAACCGTTCGTTGCTATGGAGAAACCCTTTTATCAAGTAAGAAGCACTCTCAGTTAATCACTTTAGCCTAATAGCTCTATAAGCTTAATGAAAACAATATTATAATATAATATTATTATAATATTATTATAATATGATAATAATAATAAGCACTCTTAGCCTGATCATCTAAACATTCTCCTATCTAAATTCACACTGCAGAAGAAAAGGTTTTATCAACATCAAATTTTGTTGTAAGAACAAAGCCGAATTAATATATTTAATAATAATTGATTTAACAGCAATTTTTTAACTGTTTTTTCCTCACATTATTCAATGGCAATTGTTTGATATGGGTGTTTGAGAACGGAAGGGCAAGCGTTGTGCTATGGCCATTTGGGAACGGAATGGTTGATCCATTTCATGGTTGGCAAACTGCTGTTCTGTTCCCAATTTTCTGAGCAGAAGGAGAACAGAAGGAAAAAAATGGTCATTTGTATGGGCGAACAGAATGGAACCGTTCCTACCAAACAGGCTCTAAGTCATTCTTCGACCACCACTACTACATTCCTACAGGTTATGAGCCTCTGCGATTCCAATTTGAACTGACAATTGAAAAAGTAGTTGTCAACACTGCTTGGATTTTCTAGATTAATTTTCTCCTTCTTGTCTGTTTGTTATTTTCTCGCTTTAATTGCTTTCCACCTGTGGAAAGGTATTTCTCTGCACTGTTTTATTGCTATCATTATCTTGACCGTTATTATCATGTCACAGATACTCAATATGCAGCAACATGTACAGTGCCTCACTAAAAGTTCTTGTGAAACAATGTTTGAGATTTGTCAGCTAACCTCGCTAAGGTGAATTCATGCCTCTGAGCACAGCATGAGGATGGATTCCCACTATCCCATGCATCCTTGTTTTTGCCTGTCCTACCTTCTACTTTTATTACCATTTCCACTACTACCTCTCATTCAGCACTATACACGACCCCAAAGTTACACAATCGTTAAGCAGTACAGAAAAAATAAATATGCCACACTGAAGAAAAATCCTAAAACCAGATGCAAGGAGAAAACCAATACTGAAAAGGGAATCATGATCACATGTTTCTACTGCTTGGGAAATATCATTCAGGTGGCCCGACTTATTGGCGACTCCTGGTTCACTGTCAATAGCTTTCTTGCCTTCATAACTGAACACCAATTACTCAACCACCTACTTCAGTAAGATCACCCCCATGTTCTTAGCCACAAAGAGTGTTATGCAATTATCAGGGCAGCCGGATGCACTTGCAACTGAAAGCTGAATAGAAGTGACTTTTGGGATAAATATGCACCTAATAAATCACTTGATACAGGTAATCCACAATGGCAGTACTAATATTGGATGATCTCTGGTACTAATATATTACCTTGCTCTATGCAATTGACAGGGTACTCAGAGAGGCCAATATAAAAAAATAGTTAGTACAAAGAAGACTAAAAATGAAGCTAGAACATGGTGCAAAGTGACTGAAGTGGGCAATAGCCTATAGGGACTGGGCAGAGGAAGATTTTGAGGGTGTAATTTGGAGTGAGGAATGCAGTTTGGAAAGATTTAGGGATCCAAGATAGCAATGAGTTTATAGAGTACCTGGAGAGAGATGGCAAGCAGACTGTATTCATCCTAAAGAGAAGGATAAAAGTATAATTGTGCCAAGGTTGCGGCGTGTGGCTGCAACCCAGGATTTTCTCAGGCTCAAAACCTGGACACTCCACCTGACTCCTTGAAAGCTCAACATAACCTTTTGGCTCAGGATGACTTTGGGGCTCAACATGATTTTGTAGCTCAACATGATTTTGTAGCTTGTTTAAATTTTAGAGAACATAATCAGAGTTGTTAATATAAATTATTATTTCAGTTAATTTAAATAAAAATCATTTAGTAATATCTTGGCATGTAAGAATAAAAAATTATAAGAAAACTATGATCTTGTAAAAGAGTAATTTCTATCAACTGACTACTATGCCAAATCACCTTTATCAAAAACTATGCCAAAAGCACCAGCTTTTATCCTTCCAGGCCAGCTAGTTAACCCTTACAAGATGTTGAAATATGAATTCAAGCAGCTATTGAATCTCTCAGCAAAAATCCAAACCCATATGCAAACATTGCAGAGATTGCAAGCAACTGCCAGATACCAGTTTCATGTTTACGAGCATGACTACAAGGCTCCCAGTCATGCCAGTAGAGGCCAGGAGCTAACGATAAGCTCACAGATGATCAAGAACTGGCAGTTCGCTGGTATCTTGACAGGCTTGATACTATTGCTACCAGTGTTTACCTCCGAATCGTAACAGGCTGTACTAATGCTGTTTTGCAATATTTACATTGTGGCCAAGGGCCAGCACCTGTTGTAAGTGACCATTGGGCCTCACTATTGCTAAACTCGCCTTCTGAATATTTTATTTGCAAACAAGTATCACTTGATATTAATTGAAAAAACCCCCATGTACCAGAGAGTATCAGACACTAGTTCCAGAAGTACAACGATATCTGTGAGTAGTACAATAGCCACTAAGGTGACAAATACAACTTTGATGAAAGTGGTTTCTGTATTGGCATTAGACGTGATCAATGGATGATATCACGAGATCTGATAAGCCAAGCTTAGCTTAGCAGCTCTAGTAATTGTAAACTGGTTATTGTAGGTGAGACAATCAGTCGTGATGGAGTTGCGTTACTACTAATGATAATTTTTCCAGGTATTATTCACCAAGAATCCTTGTATACCACTACCTGAATTCCGGATAATTACCTTGTAGAGACATCAGATACCGGCTACAACAATGATAAGTTGACAATCAGGTGGCTTGTTTACTTTGAGTACTGCTCAGCTACCCGGCTTGCCAGAAGTTATCGTATATTCCTCCTGAATGGATTCGGCTGCCTCTGTACAAAGCAGTTCCTTGACTTTTGTGATCTACACAGGATTATTGTCTTTTGTCTTCCAGCTCACTCCAGCCATCTTCTGCAACTACTGAATGTGGTTGTTTTTCAGCCTTATAAGCATTACCATGCACAGGCGGTTGAGGTAGCTTCTCATACAGGTTGTGGCAATTTCCACAAGGCAGAATTTTAGACACCAGTGATAACATTCATCAGCAAACCTTTAAGTCCTCTACTATTTAATTAGCATTTTGTGCTACCGGCCTCATCCCATATAATCACAATATTGTTATATCCAAACTCTGCAAGGCAGTCTTTCACCCCCTCACTAATTAGAGCTAGTATGGACAGCTTCATCTGATATTCCTCTTACGATTGTGAGTCTTAAGACTAGAAGTGATGAATTACATGAAGAGGGCAAAGGGTTATCTCCAAGGTTTTAAGCTAAACTCAAGCTTGTTCTATATGGTGGGTTAACCTTTGTACAGTCAGGTGCCTTAGCTATGAAACATATAGAGCCTGAGGATACTCATGTGGCTGAGGAGATGAGAAATGCTAGAAGAAGAGGGCAAAACAAAAGGCACATTTAAAAAGCAGGAGTTATTTATACCTCAGAAGTACGCCAAGTGGCAAAAGGAAAGGAGGATATGGCTGTAGAGAAAGTAGAGGAGATCTGTGAAGGGCTTGGAGTGCCAAAAACCAGCTTGATATGGCTCATTATAAGCCTTTCCTTGATGAGATTCAGGGAAAAGTAAAGGCCATGACTAGGAGGCTACATGAAAAGGAAAAGGCAATGGAAAAGGAGATGAGGGACGAGGAAAAGGCAATGGAAAAGGCTAGGCGCGAGAAGGAAAAGGCTATCGAAGAAGAGAGGCGTGAAAAGGAAAAGAATATAGAAGAGGAGAGGCGTGAAAAGGAAAAGGCTATGGAAAAGGAGAGGTATGCAAACGAAAAGGCCAAGGGAAAGGGATTGTGTGCTCAACTGAGAATATCCTGACCGATTATTACTGGAATTAGCCAATAGGTGAGATTGTGAAGCAGCTTCTGCTTCCAAGTGCACTAGCCTAAAATGCCACTGTTCAACCTTCTTGGCTGCTCCCTCATCTGTATTTATAGCAAATACCTGATTTACTTCAAAGTGTCCTAATCAGCTACCCCCTCCATATATAGAGCCTGTTCCCTTCTGATACTTCAATCTAAGAGCTATTACTATATCTTAGAGTCACTCCCCTACTGGGTGGAAACTCAATGAGAGTACATGAGTGTTGTAGCTGAGAAACGGAAAGTAGAACGTTTCCCCTGCAAGCTGGAACATTTATGACGCATTTCAAGTCTAACATCATCTTGTATTACTTTCCATCATCCAATACCAAGAGAGTCACATTATCTCGACTGCACAAATTGATATCTGTTTTATTCACAACACAAATCCTCTGTTCCCCTTTTGGAAGTTGTTCTGAGGTGCTAAAAGAGTCTCCCAAAGTGGTAATATGGGTACTACAGCTACCATCTGAAAACCCTTCATGTTGCATTGTCATGACTTTATTCATACGAATTACTTTTACTGTGTCTGATTTGAGTTTCCGACATACCCTCTACTAGTGACCCTTCTTCTGACAATATTAACAAATAATCGACTCTATATAGCTTACTTGTCTATTCCCTCTCATAGCCTGACTATCAGATACTCCCCCAGACCTTGGTGCTAAAAAGCCATAGCCATATCCTTTTCCTCTTACCAACAGCACAGCATTGTTACCAGCAGACCCGCATCTCGCGAGATTCATTGTGATTTTCTTATGTTGATAGCCGAGATCAAATCCTCTGGTTTGTCTGGTTTAAGGATTGTAGCCTGAAGATCACGGCACTCGTGCCATGATGCTGGTAGACCATTTAGAAGGTAAATGGTATTCTCACAAGGCTTGATCCCTTCCTCTTCCTTGTGCAAACATTCCATAATTCATTCAATCTCGTGGACAAATTCTGCTACTGTCTAATATGGTTGGAAGATGTAGCCAAACCAAGAGCTCTGAACATAGTAGGGTTATAGTCCCAGAGCTTTGTGATAGCTTTCTTCAAGCTTCTTCTCCATGTACTTTCCTTGTGAATTTTCATCTGAAGCGTGGAAGTATATTAAGCATAAATTAAGGGTTTCATAGTTTTCTCAATCTTTGCCGTAATCCGCAAACAGTTCTGCACATGATTGTTGCAGTGGCCTGCTGTGCCATATTGGTAATATGTTTATTTGATGAGACCTCAACATCTGATACGAACCACCCATAGTCCAATTCTTTGAATTGATCAGCCATCCTCGGCTTTAAAGGCCAGAAATTATTATCCCCAAAGAGAGGAATTAATAAACAGCATGGCTGTGTAACTCGTAATGGTTAGTCATCACATGAATGCGATGAGTTGAACTAGAGAGAAAGTGTGTGTGACATATTGACCCAACACACTGTGAGACAAAAACACACAGCATTGACAGCCTGGTATTGAAAGGACAATTTTCCTTCTTGGCTTAAGCTATGTGGAATACAAAGGCTTATCACTGGTTTGATGAGTGGATGTTGTGGATGTGAGAGAACTTGTTCTATTCAAGTTCTCAGAGGGGTGCCACTGCTAACTAAATAGGACTAACAAATATGTGTTCACAACTAGTGGTTTACCCTTAGCACTAGCGGCCTATCTGCTCAACACAACTAGGATGGTTTCCAATACCCTACCACACTCAAGAGCAAACACTTCCTACTTGTAGAGATAGTCAATATCCTGGCAGTCCGACTGCCTCCAAGTTTGAACACACACTTAGCAGGTGGGTGGTCACTCCTTAGCTGTGTAGAGTGCTCGTGAAAGGCCACCATGGTTGACCAGTGTCCTCTGACTTTGCTTTATTCTACTTAAACTAATGCAAGAGACACCTTTCCCAAATAACTAACAATCATTCAAAGAACATTTTCACTCAAGCTTGCTGGGTTAATAATATTAAGTTTAACTGCTTGATTCTACTTTCAATTATTCTTTATCATTTTGGTTCTTACTTCTACATTGAGTCTTTGGAGCAGTCACAATCTTAGGATCTATCTTCTTACAGTGTGCCCCCACTATAGTGAGAAATTAAGCCTGGCACATCTCATACTGGAGCCAGTCTGGCTGGCCACTTGTCAATGGTGTAATGGGTTTACGCATGGCTAACTACACCTACCCAAATCACTGATAAGGCTTATATAATAAAATAATCGGGGGCAGTAATCTAGCCCAGATGGGGACTACACCCATCAGCAAAAAGGTGGCCTACATCAGATACCCTAGTATTGCGGCCTGACTCTTCTAGCATGTGCTCTGAGTCCTGTGCGTCCTGTGCGTCCGGTACTCATATGCCACATCTGGCTGCATCTGATGCATCTGGAGACCCTTGCCTATACTGGGTTCCATTCAGACACATGCAACTAAGCAACCCGGCCTCCCATGCATCCTCACTTAAACCTCAACACCATCGCACATCGGGATTGACCACTACCCCCGATTCTCCTTTCAGCCTTCTTTGTCTCCTAGCTGCGATGGGATCAAGCAGTATTTCTTGGCAAAGAAAATATAGTTAGTGCTGGAGTCTGGTGAGAAAGCCATCATTTCCTTAATCTTAAATTTGCGCTAAAGACACCAAGTCACACTGGCACTCAGGGTTCTATTTTCAGAACATTGTCTTTGAATGAGGGAAAATGCCAGCTTCCTCCAGTCTGAAAGTGAGTAATAGCCATAACACTCTCAAGTCTAGCATAGTACCTAGTAGTTTCTTGGCACTTAGCCTCAAACTGGACCTGACGCGGCATACTCTTTTCATTACTATACGCAACTTGAACATCTACACCCCGGGGCCACAGCTGCAACACACCACCACCGCCAGACTATTAATCCTGAATCTGACACTTGGCGGTTCCAGGGCTCAATGCCAGCTATCTAGCAGTATAAGATTCATCCCCTGAGAGAGATTATTCATGAAGTTACAAGGCTGAATGGGATGGAGTGCTGGCGGTCCCAGAACTTGATGGCAGATTCCTCTATAACCACTGCTCCAATCCTGAATCTGATTGCAGGAGATTGTTGCGCTAGACACCAGCTACGTAGCGGTATAAAGGACATCTCTGTTGCATCAAGACCTAGGAAATTGCTGACCCTGGTGAGAGTTGTCTTTATCTATACCAGGCTGATCCCAGAACCCGATAGCAGATTCCTCCACAACCACTTCTCTGATCCTGAATCTGATTGCGGGAGATTGTTGGGCTCAACGCGAGCCACCCAATGGTAGAGGATACCTCCCTGTCGAATCAGAGCCCATGAAATCGCTCTCATCTGTGCAGGATGTATCAGTGATCAAGCTCGCGATACTTTACTCGATGGCAGATATCTCCATATCCAATCCATGGATCTTGATTCTGTTTGCGGGATGGTGTTGGGCTTGACGCCAGCTTTCCAACTACATGTCTGTCACATCAAAGCTCAGGAAATCGCTCTCTTCTGTGGAGAGGATCTTTATAGTACCCCTGGCAATATTTTACTTCATGGGAGATTACTCCACAACGAGGTTGACGGATTTTGCTTCCCTTTGCGGGAGGTTGTTGGGCTTGGCGCCAGCTTTCCAATGGTATAAGGTACATGTCTGTCGCATCAAGGGTCAGGAAATCGCTCTCTTCTGTCGAGAGGATCTTTATAGTAGCTCAGGCGGTGTTCTACTCGATGGCAGATTACTCCACAACTGGTCGACATATTTTGCTGCCCTTTGCGGGAAGTGGTTGGGCTTGACTCCAGCTTTCCAACGGTATAAGGTACGTTTCTGTCGCATCCAAACTCATGAATTCAGTATCTTCTGTAGAGAGTGTATTAGGTAACAAGCTGGTCATATTTTACTCGATGGCAGATTACTCCACGACTGAAAGACGGATTCTGATGTTCTTTGCGGGTGGTTGTTTGCCATGATACAGGTTTCACAATGATATAAGATACTTCTCCCGCAACTTTTATTCATAAGGTTATAGTACTGAATAGTGTGCTGGCGATCCCAGAACTCAATGACTGATTTCTTCACAATCAGTTATCCAATTCTGGATCTGATTGCGGGATGTTGTTGGGCGTGATGCCAGCTACGCAGCAGTATAAGGTACGTCTCTGTCGCATTGAAACCCATGAATCTGCCAACCCTTCTGACACCTGTCTTCTACAGGGCCCTGAACTGGATTGCAAATTCAACCACAACCACTGGGCCGATTCTGGATCCAATTGTGGGGGAATGTTGGGCTTGACGCCAGTTACTTGATAGTATAAGATTCCTCCTCCCGGGACCTTTATTCATGAAGTTATAGTGCTAAATGGTTTGCTGGGGATCCCAGAACTCAATGGCAGAAGCCAGCATAACCGCAGGGCCGATTCTGGATCCGATTGTGGGAGATTGTTGGGCTCGACACCAGTTACGCTGTGGTATAGAATATGTCCTGGGTAGAGGATGAAGGTGTCATAAGGCTTCTTATGACTTAGTATTTCTTGGTGAATTGGCCTGTATATTGGAACAATAGAAGACTACTAGGAGTAAATTTAACAGTTCGACGGTATGAAATTTATTGTGACCCAGGTCAGAAAAATGTAAAGGGGGGGCCCTTCACTTATCCCAGGAAGATGTGGTTTGATGTAAGGTGGAATCCTGAGTATTAAGTGCTGAGTCAGATAGTGTCCAGAGTATTAGGTACTACGTCTGGTAGCCTGCTGGGTATTAGGTGCTGTGGCTTGTGCATCCTCAGGGTTAGGTACTGTGTCAGGTTGCATTAGCTGCGTGGTGTGGTAGGATATTTGCGTCCGGATTTGCGATTAGCCTCCAGCCTCAAGTTTATCTGACGAACAGAACGCACAGAATTCAAGGTATTATTTTTGCTGATCTCGCTCCACAACAGAGATGCAACATCATGAATAGAATCAGAGAATAAACATATAGGATACACAGATATATATAGATATAAATATGGATATAGAGGAACAGAAAGATCCACGAATCATCTCTCCTACACCTTCGGCGATTGCAATCTCAACGCTATGAGAAATCATCATCGGTGGTATCTCTCTCTGCTTTTCTGATAGCCTAGTTGCCTAGAAGGATGATGCTCGTCCCGTCTGCCTCTCCCCTCTGGCCCTTCTGATGGCACTGTCTATGGGCAGCCTTTGTCTAGAGGGTTACAGTTACCTCTTCATGCTCCTCTCCGCACTCGCTTCCTGGCCCCTGGCTTAGTATTTGCAATGGTCAGGTATAGTCGGAACTCGTCAGCCTGTGGCTGCTAGTTCGGGGTTATGAGTGAAGTAGTTGCCCTGGTGGCTCTGCTCCCTGGTATTGGACCTCCTCCTGGAAAACGTTTGGGTAGGGTCAGCTTTCGAAAAATGTTGATCCTCTCTCAGTTGGTCGTGATCGCACTTCTCGTTGTTACTGTCCCTTCCGCCCCTTTATCTCTCAGTTACGTAAGCTAGCACTCTACTACTTCAATACTGTGACTACGCCTCCAGCCGCCCATCCTCCTGGCCTCTGTCTCCTGCTGATCGCCTGGCTTGCTGATCGTGGCTGCGTGCGCGGTTGTCTCTAATTGTTTGTAGGGAGTTCATGTCTTCCGCCTCTCTCCCTTCGGAGATATGCATCGCCCCCAGCCATTTTTCCGGTGGACCTGGCGATCCACTTGGTCCTGCAACAGAGGCTCATAAGTGCTGGTTCAGTTACTGATCTCTCTCTGGGGTTTGCGCTCGCCTCGGCTTCCCGGCCTATATGGCCCAGGTACATCTACCTCTCGTGTATTGTGCTGTCATATGTCTTTGTCCTGCTGGCTCCTGAGTCCCTCCCGCTTTTTGCAAGAATGAGGTTTGTCGTTGGGCTGTGGGTGGGTTGATTACTGGTTTGGGCTTAAGTGTATTTTCTTTCTAGATGAGCTTGAGGTTGTCCTTGTCTCGCAAGTTTGTTAGTTCACTGTCAGGGGTTTCTTGCTTTTGGGTTGTACGTCTGTGGAGGTTATTGGTTCGTGGTATTCAGCCCTGTGGTTTCTTCATAGTTTCTACCCATGGTACCAAGAGTTGTTTCTACCTCTACTCAGAGTAGTTTACGGGTTGGGCAGGATCAGAGAGTTTTAGCGGGAAGAAGCGGGATGGACTGTAGTTGGAGGTTTTTTGTCTACATAGTGGGAGCTGACGTGATAGTGGTCTCTTAAAACAAATATAAAATGGATAAAAAAGACAAAAAAGGGGAATAAAAAAAGGAACACGAAGATCTAACAAATGACAAATCATGCACAAGTCTAGTTGTGGGTGGCTGACTGGCAGGAATTGTTAGGCACACGGACTTCCCGTGAGGATTTACAGGGCAGAGTTACCCTACCTACCACGTACGCACTTCGAAGGAAAAAGATAACACCAAAGACCACTATCAATGGGACAAATCTTATCACACCGGATACGTTGCGGCTGTCGTTCCGACCGGAACCTGTTCGCAGGATATATGAGGGGAGACCTCTGAGCACCGTGTGCAAGTGGAAGCAGGTGAATCGGACGACGGCGCATAAAGTTACAGACACTCGAAGACAAACAGTCGAAAGACTGGGTTCAAAGTAACGGCACGTTTTGCACGAAAGTTAGTCCCCTCATACCTATAAAGACATGTAGAGTATGAAGGAGGTAACTATGCCTAGTAAGTGGATCGGGTGCATCCACAAAGGACGAGTTGGTAAAAGATGGAGTCCGAGGGCAAAAGCCCATAGGTACGATCCCGAGGACAAGTCGTGTAATACCGGAAGCCCAGAATACAACATGCAGTTGGATGCCGAATTCTCAACGGAACCAACCAAAGAAGATTGGCCATCTTCTGTCCGGCGAGTTAGACTACTCTTGGAGAGCACGAAGGCAAGATAATTCGTAATCATTATTGTCAATGGATAAACGGATGAGCTGATACCTGACGTGGTCTACACATCATCAGGAATAACAGAAGCGCAGACCAATAGGTTGGCCATGGGAGCAAGAGGTGTGGTAGAGAGTTTTCAGTGTCTACGAGTGTTTGCACTCAGGTGAGGTTTGCAGAATTGTGAGCAAGATACTTAGTTAGTATAGAGTTAGCATGTATACCGCGTTTGCTCAGACGCGGAATATAAATATCGAAGCATCTTCGCTGATATAAGACACAACAAGCACGGAGAAGAGACCTTATCAATATAATAAATTTTTATCTTATGGTTACGAACACTTCGACGATCTACCCCGATATATACCATTATATCTAGCCTATAGTACTCGTGTCTCCTTAGCGAGTTCTCCGATATAAAGCGATTCAGGTCCTAGCTGTCGGAATGACTCACGCTGAAGCCACTACCTAACAGGAATGACCAGAGTGCTATCGGAGTTGGATAGGTAGCAGGCAAGTTATTACAAGTATACCCGAAAGCAGATGAAAAAGGTCGTATCTTGGGGCGGTGTCCTGATGCTCGAGGAATAGAAGGCAGGAAATGCACATCAGGAGTTGAGATATGAGGCGGAAGAAGAGCACAAGATGTGGGGTGGTGATGCGACGTTGCTATAGTCAGAGGTCAGCTGATAATGCAATTGAGATGAGGAGTGACATTCAGACATGTGGGATACACAGGACAGAAAAACAACATCGGAGGCATTTGGACCTGGCATTCACCTCTCCAATGCACGATATATTTTTACTGACACTGAGATACTTTATATGAAGTTGTAGTCCAATTGCCTATATTCCAATATGTTTATAAAATATGAAGCACTCTCATATCAAGCTATCAAAGCATTATGCAATCATCTTGATATGGCAATAGAATCTGACTTGAGTTGTATTTTCTAACCATCATCTCAATCAGTTGAACACATCTTAACACTTCCTGATTTTTCCAGCTATATATTCAGTATTCCACAGCCTCAGATCCTACCAGCATTGGCTAGCCCCAACTACCTTGCCTCCGGAGCCTGCATTCCCGAGCTGGCTCCTATCAACCATGACGAAAAACTAGGATTATTCAATAAGACCTAACCTACTCCACTGTGACCAGGCCAGGTAAATTGATGACCTATATTTCCTTTGTTTTTTGGGACCTACTGGTCATGCTTTGCTTTTACGCCTGCCATTCGTTTTGGGGGGAGGATCTCTAGTTGGGTATACCAGAGGGACTGCAGTATTAGAGGGCACTGGACAGGGGTGGGTTTCTTTTGTTTTAGGATTTCCAGGCCATACTTCAGAGTGAATACCACTTGTTTTCCTGTAGCTAACTTCAAATGAACCGCAGGAATTAACAAAAAAACAGTTGAGAAAAGAAATATAAGGCGATCTCCAGAACGGTACTGTGCAAGAAAGGTCTACCATATGAATAAGCGCGATTAGTAAGGGTGAATGAAACCACATGCAGTGCGAGTGTCATGGTATTCCAATGAAGTGCATGTGCCACAGTTTAACCAAATGCGTAGAGAGAGCGGTTTCACACGATGACATCGTCGAACGAAGACCTCTTTGTCTTTGTTTTCTCCATTATTTACGTTGCTTCAATTCCCTGTCTGTGTGTCTCTCGATCTGCCTCCCAGTCCGCTGGATACCCCTGGTGGCAACTTGCGGCGTCTCAGGTACTCGAGTAGAGGGAATTTTTTTAAAAAAAAGAAAAAAAGAACGACCCCTCGCTTTCAACCTTAATGAATGCTCTACAGGAAAGGGCAGGAAGGGGAAACGCCTTAAAGACTGGAACCAACGACCCTCCCAACAATGTTATAGCGCTTGGAGAAGAAGGTATACCTGTGCGGCCAGGTCTAGATCAGCCCTCTAAAATTCACCAGTAGATGTCGGGGAGCGGCGGGAATGGCACGTAAATAAATCTTTTTTATGATCAAGGCTTACCAGTCATTTAGCACCCCCTTCTCCTTGTCTCCAAGATCATCCCATTTGGCAATAGCATCCTCAGGTTTGACAGATGACTTAGCCAGCGCACGAGAGGCGTCTTTTCCAGCAAAAACTATAAAGAAGCAAAGAATGGTTAGATCGATATCAGACCGTGGTATCGCTCGTGTGTAAATAGTGACGGATATATACCATGGTACGAGCCTCCAGGACCATAAGAAGATCGGTTGTCTGAGACGTCGAAGACTGTACCCTGAGCTTAGTTAGCTTCGCTGTTCTGGCTTGCCAATGGGTAGTAAGCGAAGGAGATAGACCTTGATCGCAACATAGACAGGACATCCCTCGACAGAACCTGCAACACGTATAGGTTAATAGGAAATTCACAATAGCAGACAATCAGATTTAAATATCCAAAATAATTTAATTGTGCCACAATGCCTTACCATCAGCCTGCTTTAAAACGTCGATAGCGATAGGATCGTCCTTAGGCGGATTAAGCTGAAGGGGGACCTTTGGCTCAAAGTTCTTAGGTTCGGGTGCCGACATTTTCGAGGTATTTGAAAATTTAACTGGTGTTTCACGCGAGCAGAGAGAGGGAATTTTCTTGGGCTGAAGTCTGTGAGGGTTTGTGGGTTTGTGGGTGAGAGATGAAAAAGGTGGTGTTAGTGGGGGAAGGGGGGATGGGAGAGGAGGGGTAGAAGAGGAAAGTTGAGCAATAGCCTGGATACAAGTAGGGCGCGATGCGCATTGTGAGGCGGCTGCCAAGAACTAGGTAAGCCAACCACTCGGCATCCGGATCGGTTTGTTGACGATCATTAGGGGGGTTTAGCCGGCCGTGCTATCAGCGTTGTGTGCTAAATTTTTGAGCTAGTTTCCAAGAAGCTATGATGGTGGATGGCCTGGGTTTAGCCAACCTGTGCTTAATCAATTTTTCGCTTAGTTATGTAAGATGGTGGTTTTATCGTGGGGCGTGACTTGGAATCTAGTCTGGCTAACCTGTCTTGGTTGTTGTTTGCTTATGGGGATACATGGAGCGGAACACTGTGCTAGACAACACCGTTTAACACATCGTGCATCTTTTATCAAAATATAAACACCGAGACTAGTGGCGTTGCCACGGTGAATGGGCTGGTTGCCTCTGGCAACAGCACAATTATCTTTTAGCACGGCCGGCTAAACCCCCCTATTCGTTTTCAGACTCCAACAGGGGGATGATATGATTCGGGGAAAATCGGCAGCTGTTGAACACGGCATTTTGCGGCAGAAAAGCGAATTCGTCCGAGTAGGGTAACAGAAAGGTACTTTTGCCGATTCCTACTCCTCGCCCATTGGTTATCGCTGTAGCAGAGTACTCGAGTACTAGCATCCCCCCGCTCGAGACCTCGAGCCCGTCTGCTCTCTCATATAGTATATCCAATTGATATTTGAATTAATTGCTTGTGGAATATTGGTAGTACAACTCTATACTGAAGTAGGATTCCATGCGTCTCCATTGTTGTACCATAAAAATATTTTCACTATCAGGTAACAAAACAGCAGTCACACTGGTATTTACACACACATAACATTCTCTGCCCTACCAGCATCTGGTGGGTTAACAGTCACAAAATAGTCACAAAGTAGACAACAATATAGCAGTCACACAGGTAGGCATACACACAAATCAACCAAGTAAAAACTATATAATAAACAAAATCATGTAATTTCTACAACAACTTCTCACTCTTCTACATTCCTCTTTATTTTTATCCTATACACTCATGCAGAGTACCATACATTATAGCCAGGTGTATGAGAACTGTTATAAAATCTATTGCATTGTTGAAATGTCCAGTATGGCTTGACTGATTAACTTGTGCTATAGCCAGGCACAAGGGAACAGTCATAAAACAAAAACTATTGCATTGATAAAATATCCAGTATGGCTTGACCGATTAACTTGTGCTATAGCCAGGCACAAGGGAACAGTTGTAAAACAAAAATCATTGCATTGTTAAAACGTCCGGTATGGCTTGACAGATTTACTTACTTTATTGCCTGATAAAACCTAACTATTATAAAAGAAAATTGATTAAGTCAAATTATTATGTATAACCAGAAATTAGAGAATTTATTAATTATGATAAGCAGAATGCTAATCCTTTTTATTACTCTATCTACGCATCCATCATTTTCAATACAATGCCTATCCATTCCTTCCACATTATTCACCAGTTTAATCCATCAGATTCCTGAATTTAAAAAATAGTCAGAATTTAATTATGAGCGTTATATTCACCGAGTTTAACTTACCTACTAAATCCTGCAATTGATTGCTTTCTCATTACTTGATGTGAATTGTCTTGACAAATCTAGTACCAACAATACACGGGTAGGATGTAAAATTACAGCATGCATAGTTGGGAGTAATTAAGAAAAGGTGTATTAGTTATTTAATTAAATTGAAGAAACAGAGAAAAGGATATGACTTACTGATAAAAATATATATTGGGCAATCTTTAGATATTGCAAATCCAGGATTGAATTAGCCAAAGTGGTGGCAGAATAGGAATAGAGTTCGTTACAGGGCGGACAGGGCAGGAGAAAACGCGGGCCTCCGGCCCTTTTCCCCGCCCTGCCCCGCTCAACGGCCTGGGGCGGAGCATCTTTTTCGGCATTCCCTGCCCCTGTGCCCGCTCAGGACCCCGCCCCACCCATACCCTGGACGCGTTCCCATTAAAAATGTGTGGTAACAAATGGGGCCCTGTCCAAGGAATGAGTGTGGGTGGGCCCCGGGCGGGGGCGGGGTGGGGATTACCCGAGAAATACCCCCCCGGCCCCGTGTAAGGGCGGGGCCTGGCGAGTGAAAACCCGCCGCGCCCCGCCCCGTAACGAACACTAAATAGGAACCCGATTATTCTAAAATGCTAATAATATAATCCATTACAATAGGAAGTCTTAATTCAAAGATAAAGCGGTGCGGAAATGAAAGTATTATAGCAGGAAATGAAAAATACCTTGAGGTCATAGGAGCGGAGTAGATAGGCATATATGGGAGAGGTACAGTTTGGGATATAGTGGAGATTGTCAATCTAATAGATGTAAATTGATGTTAGTAAGAAAACTAAAGAGAGAATAGAAAACAAGTGTAAAACTTACAGGAAGTCAATTAAAGTAGAACTTCAGGATAGACAATATTGTCTATATGATTTGGTGTATTCTCTGATGGGAGAAGTGTTAGACCATCAAGTGAGGTGACTCGGGATAAAGCCACATAGAGCTACCCATGCGTGAAGGGAGGAGAACGTAAATCTACACTAACCTACTCTAAGGTCTGGCCCAGAGACTTGTTTACCATCATAGCGAAGCATAAAAGGACTGAAACCTGAGCACGCTGTGGGATAAAGGGGAGATCATCATCGGTAGTAGTACGCTTGATTTGTGGGACAAGGCAGATCTTGCCATTGAACTCTCCACCCATGATAGCAACCTGTAAGCAGGTATATCGGATTCCCAATACCCTTATCCTGGTGTCATTGGAGAGACCCTCCCTAGCTGAGATTGCGTAAGAGTATAATTGGGGCCCCGATTTTAAGTCTCAGGGATGAAGGTGGAATAGATGCTAAACTAATACTCTGTAAATATTCTACAGCAAAGGGCTCAGCACCTGCAGAATCTTCAGGAACCTCAACATGGTTGGCTCCTTCAAAATGGTACTCCTGCCCAGGCATTTTATCTACTAGAACATTATTGAAATCATTTACAGTATCATTATGAAAAGAGAGAATAGCTCTCGCCATGAGTGCCCTGTGGCTATTGACTGCATCATTCAATAATGACTGATGATATAGCTGATTACACAGTTGATTAAGGTTGGAAACACAACGAATATACTCCAGCAGTTCAAAATACCCATATGGTTGGGGGTGTTTGTAACCATGTCTTTGAGGAAGGTGAGAAAGACGATATTGGCATCATTGGCCATAACCCCCATACTTGTGCTAAGTTTGAGAACCTGTAGATTTGCCCAGATTGCAGAATGATGAATACAGACAAGCAAGGTTGCCTGCCTGCTCCCATGACGGATGACTGGCAAGATTTGAGCAAAGTCACCACCAAGTACGATAGGAATTCCACCGAATACTTGATTGTCTCCACTGTAGCACACATCATTGAGAGTCCGATTTACTGCCTCAAAGCAAGCCTTATGCTACATGGGAACCGTATTCCAAATAATAAGAGAGACCTTTTGAATCAACTGTCTAAGATGTAAGGTTGGAGTAATATTGCAGACCGCATTGAGATCGTTGGAAAGCGGAATGTGAAATCTTGAGTGTGCTGTTCTCCTGTTGGGTGGTAGCTTCTGCCTGAGGTACTCCGACAGCTTGGACCTGAATCGTTTTGTATTGGTGAACTGGTTAAGAAGACATGAGTAAGATAGGCTGGATACAACAGAGGAACTTTGTTATAGGCCGTCAAAGTATTGGTGGGGATCAAGTAAAACTTATTATATTGATACGATCTCTTCTCCGAGCTTGTTGTGTCTAAATAGCAGCAAAGATGTTTTGATATTGATATTTCGAGTCTGAGCAATCACGGTATATATGCTATCTCTTTACTAACTAAGTATCTGGCTAATCTTGCTCCGAATACTTTCCAAGTACCAACACTTGTAGACCATGAAGAACTTCCTACTATACCTTCTTGCTCCTATGGTTAACATATCTGTCTGTGCTCCTGTTATTGCTGATGGTGTGGAGACCACCTCAGGTGTCAGTTCATCCGTGTATTCGTTGACAGCAGTGATTACAAATTGTCTTGCCCCCGTCCTGTAGGAAGGTGGTCTAATTCGCCAGAGAGAAGATGGCCATTCTTCTTTGGTTGGCTCCGTAGAGAATTCGACCAGCGACCGCATGTCGTATTCTTGCCTTCCAGCATTACATGAATTGTCCTTAGGATCGCACTTATAGGTTTTTCCCCTCGGACTCCATCCTTTGCCAACCTGTCCTTTCTGGAGACACCTGCTCCAGTCACAGGACATAGTTACCTCCTGCATACCCTACGTGTCTTTGTAGGTTAGGGTGGTCTAACTTGAGTGCAAAGCGTCCCGTTGCTTTCGACCCCCTTCCTGACTATCTCTCTTCAAGTGTCTGTAACCATATGTGCCGTCGTCCGATTCACCGGCCTTCACTAGTATATGGTGCCAGGAGGTCTCCCCTCATATATCCTGCGAACTGGATGCAGTCGGACAGACGGCCGCGACGTATGTGGTGTTATAAGGTGTGTTCCATTGATAGTGGTCTTTGGTCTGGAGACGCAACTACCCAGGCGGCCACAGCCGCGGCTGGAGGGGGGTGTTATCTTCATTCTTCGAAGTTTGTGTGTGTCAAGGTAGGGTAACTCTGCCCCAGAAATCCTTAGCGGGAGTCCGTGCGCCTAACATCGAGCAGCAACAGTGGGTTCTACATTCATGTGGGTTGATTGGGGGGCAGGTGATGAGGTTCCATATTTATCGTCCACTTTAGGTTTGGCAGAGGTCTTGCTAGAATTATTGTCGCTAACCGATACTTTTTGTGGCAAGTACCCTACCCGAAGAAGGCCCCCATTTCGTCTAAATCTTCAAGCCTGTAGTCTAGAAGTGGTGAGAGTAGCAGCATCACAGATACCATGTTGAATATTCAGAAAACTACTTTTCGCAAGAGCATATCTGGGTTCAATACCAAGTGATAGTATATGATGCACCCCCCCTAAGTCCTAGTATAGAAGACCTACTGCGTCCTATCGAAAACAAGAAAACCACGCAAACTCCTCCTCTTTACAACACTTGATATAGGTTAAACCATTTTCTACGCTCCCAAAAATCAGAGGAATATTGTGGCTAACATGTGATTATCCAGTTTTCCACAATGGATGGGCAACAACAGACTAATTGATCCAGTCAGCAGACCAATTGAGCAGGCAATCAGATCAAATGTAGACCCCACGTTATACCAGAAACCACGGGATGCAGTCAGCAAACACTTCGAGTTGGTAAACTGAATTGACGCAGACACGAAGTCGTACCAGAGACGATGGGATCCAGTCAGCCAACACATTGAGTATGTAACTTGAAAATGAATGGGCGTAGGCACGACATAGTACCTGACCCCATTGGATACGGATCGGGAATGCAGGCGAATGAATCTGGCAGCTTCCAGTCACTCTGAACCAACCAGCAGTGGCCTCAGACCCAGTCATGCAGTCCTGGACAGAGTGCGGATCTGGCCAGACCTCCCTAGGGTTCCTGACGAGCGACAATTCAAACCATGGCAAATCTGGACCTTATGATAGAGCCCGACAGCCAAGTGCATTTGGAAACTGTTCGTTTACGCGATCATAGCAGGGATGAATACAAAGCCCCATGCAATGCAGATGAAACTGGAGCCGAGACTGAGATCGATGTTGATGCCACTGACATTTCCGAGGGAACAACATCTGGACAGCGTCTGGTAGACAGGGAAATGGGCAGTCACCTGTTGTCCCAATCTCGGCTGCCTCCAGATCAGAGTAGGTACCTCTTGTGAGATGGAGACCAGCAAATTGTGGACCCATAATCGGTGGTACAGCGTAAAGGCCGCTGACCTTTCTGTCATTAAGTGTAGGATATTTGTCTCGCCAGCCACCCATAGTTGTACTACATCAGGTGTCAGATCCTCAAGTCTGGTTGGTGAACCGGGTATCAAATGACGCGGGCGGCTCAGGCCAGCAAAGCATTCATAGCAAAATACCGTTACACGCGCTGAGAGGAACATATTAGAGCAGACGATGGAGCTGATACTCGGGTACACACTTTTTGATATCCCACTGCCGAACTCGCTTGTTTTAAAATCTCAGATATACAAGGTATGGGGAAAGCCGCTGGACCCGATATCGAACTCTGGGAATATTGAGCCATCGGAGGAGAGTGTAAAGCATGTCAGTTGACTCAGCCTGAGGTGATACGACATAGAGACGGTCACTGACTATGACAGCTGCGTTAAAAACATACTGCACTGAGAGCGCAATTCTTGTATCATGTGAAGCATAATATCCGACATGTATACGATCTGCCACCAGATAAGCCTTATGCCATGACGCGCAGGGTTGATTATTTGCTAGAAAGGATCACGTTCATGTGCCCACCCCATGGATATGAGGTTGGTCCGGGCCATTGGACTTGGACGGACATGACTAATTATGAAACGAACTTAGGACTTAATCTTCAGGTTCCTTGCCCCCCAGATTATAGACCCTGTATACGGCAAGTATTTCAACTGAATCAAAATGCAAGGTATGCTGGACCCTAAGTTTCTGAAGGGCATAAACAGTTCGATAGTCTGTCTGACATGTGCAATACTGTGCCATTCACGACGGGGATTGCACACTCTGGTATATAAGAAACGCCGCAACCTCAATTCTCAAGTTGGTGGAGGTGAGAGAGTCGGAATCATTGCCTGTTTTTTGGCATGCGAGTCGACTAATAGTGATAAATGCAAGATACTTTAGTACTGCAGAAGAACACGTGGTGGGGGGTCGCCGGGTCGACACAGGACATGTTTATATTAAATCTTCATAAGAAGATAACACAGCTGCTCGACACACAGCATAGCATTCAGCAGGAGCAGAGAGAGGGCTGCGTGGACGATAACGAGGCCGTTTATACAGAACTGAAGCATCAGCTAGGCAACCAGAGTCTGGGATATCCTGCCCTATTGAGGCAGATGCCGATTGACACCCATGTCGCCGGCAAGGAGGGGCTCGACGATAGTCAAAATCGGTCGCAGGAGACCGAAACATCACTAGATCGCAGTCAAACGTCCATTAAGTGGGAGCTAAAGTTTCTGGATTCAGATCCTGGGTCGAATGATGGGAGGCTTGAAAATGCAGGGGGCGCTGGCAGCTCTCAAATGAGCAATCCCTTATCGCTCTGCCAGGAGGATTCTGAGAGCAGAGAAGTGGGGCCGCGGGGTGCAGGGGCGCTTGTCGAAACCAGTGGCCAGCAGGATGGTGTGAATACCACGGCGGGTGCTTACATGCAGGTGGTAGGTGTAGGTAGATTTAATTTTCTTTGTAGTAAGGGGAGAGACAGAAGCCGGGGTAATAATGGTGATATAGCAATGGTCACATAGTATCATAGTAGATGAAGTAGAAGAGGGCGTCGGAATGACGGCAATAAATTATTAGCAATATCACGATCATTTTAGGAAAACGAACTTGAATCTAGAACATGGGGGAATGTGAGGAAGAGGTCCAGAATAGTGGTTATGTGTTCAGTGTGTCCGGCTGGAGGGCGGAAGTTCCTGAGTCTGGAAGTAAGTGGCATCTGGAACGATGAAGTAAATAGTCCAGAGGTGAGTAAGAAGAGAGGAATGGCATAGGTATTGGGAGAGAGAAGGCTCAAACAAGAGATGCTAGGATGGCATTAGAACACGATGGCCTAGGGTCGGAAGGCGTCAGGACATGATACCCATGCGTCAAAAGATATCAGGAGATGATAGGCAAGCTTCGGAAGGGGTCAGGATGCACAGGACATACTGTTCTATTCAGGACATTCTCAGGGCACAAAGGGAAATTGGGCGAATCTTCCGGACACGGTGTGGCATCGACTTCGCATCCAGAATAGGATTTTATGTCCCCTGTGTCCTGTGCATCATGTGCGTCCTATGCGTCCTGTGCGTCTGACACACCGGAAGAGGAATAAATCTTTTGCCAATGTACTCATAGTGCGATTTACAGAACATCATCTTTGAAAACTGCAAATGCGAGCTGACTCCAGTCCGAATGCGACTAATAGTTAGGACACTCATGAGTCGAGCATGGTGGATGCCAGTAGTGGTTTCTCGGCACTTAGCCTCACTGGCAAGTCCAACGCAACGACATCCAGTTTCATCACAACACTATGAGTTTACTACATTAAGATTCTGGGGCCCTGCTGCAACACTCCATCACAACAATAGAATCAATGCTGAATGTGACACCTGGAGCTTGCTGGGCTCGATGCCAGCAATACACCGGTATATGATCCATCCCTCCGCGATTTTTGTTCATGAAGTTACAGTGCAGAATAGTATGGAGTGCTGACGATCTCAGAAGTCGATTGCAGCTTGCTCCATAACCCCACCTCTGATCCTGGATCTGATTGCGGGAGATTGTTGGGCTCAGTACACGCTATGCAGTGGTATTAAGGAGGTCACTGTAGCGTCTAAACTCCTGTAATCGCTCACCCTTAGTGTTTGTTACGGGGACTCCGGGGCCCCGAAACCGGCGGGCCCCCAACCCAATTTCCTGCCCTGGTCAATGGCCCAGGCCAGGCTGTTTTTTTTTTTCAACCCCAGCTCCTGCCCCCGTCCAGGCCCCCACCCCATTCAATGCCCCGAACAGTCCCCCCGTCAATGAACTTGCTCCGCCAGGGGTCCCGCTTTTTTGTATATTGCCCTCTCGAACATTCCTCTTTTGATTCATGATTGAGCAATTGTGTGAGCATATATCAAAAACCAGATACCTCAAAGTATATACGGGCATTTATTTGCATGGACTGATTCATACAATATGAACCGGAATAATTCACAATACTGATTGGACCTGCGAGTTGCCTAGTGTAGTAACGTATATTGTCTCAGCAGGCCATACCCCTAATTCATAAGCCCAATTCATACACTCTATTCACAGGTTCAAATCATATGCCCAATTCATACTCCTTATTCATCAGCCGGTGCCATATGCCCAAATCATACGCCCAAGCCATACGCTCAAATCATACGCCCAAACCATATACCTAAACCATACACCCAAACCATACACCCAAGCCATACGCCCAAGTTATACGCTCAAATTATAAGCACAGTCGTGCTACGGAGTTCCTGTGTTCAGAGTTCACATAGCGAAATGGTGAGGTTAAAGAAAGAGTGTATTTATAACAATAGGAGTTTTATAAAAGGTAATTATGCTAAGCTAGATGTGACTTGGAGGTTTGTGTTAGTGGTATGATTTGTATAAAAGTGAGAAAGGACTGCCCCGTCCCCCCCATCACATGGGGACAACACCATGGAGTAATAGAAAACAAGAAGAATGCAAGTCATAACAGTTGAAAAAAGAGGTGAATTAAGAGAAAGCAAAAGACAATCCCCAAATATGCTTAGGTGGTAGGGCTCCCACCAGCACCAGCTCCTGCCCGCTCACCACCACCCCCGGAGGGCGTCGTCATCCTACCGCCACCACTGCTCTAACCACTCCCACCAGGGCCCTCAGAGCGGCTAGGAGCCCCATAAAAACCACACCAACTCCTACCACGAGTCGGCTGAACTGGTGTCCGCGGGGTACGACAACTAACCCCAGCCCCCGACCGCCCTGTTCCCCCAGGCTGTGCAAGTATGCCTCTGACAGCCCCGGTCACCACCCTACTACTACTGCCACCACCACCCCCAGTACCCACATGCCCAGTATCATGATCTCCCTGGGTACCTCTCGCATCACCTTCCTTGCTACCACTTCCATCTCCCATACCACAACCCACACCGCCAACCAAATTTCCTTGTCTAACAACTCCCCCAGCACTCCGGGTAGTACCACTACCACCAGTCCGGCTAGTGCTCCCAGGGCCACCATACAAGCAACGGCGTACAGGTGGACGAGGGTTATCACTGTCGTCACTGTCCCTGTCACTACCGTCATAGGCAGGGGGTGCGTGATTGGAAGAAGCTCCCTGGCGACGGGGAGGTGCACCACTGGGATGAGGAGCACAACCGGGATGAGGAGGACTACAGGGACGAGGTGCACCACTGGGACGAGGTGCACCAGCGGGACGAGGAGGACCACCGGGACAAGGTGCACCACCGGGACAAGGAGGACCACCGGGACAAGGTGCACCACCGGGACCAGGAGGACCACCGGGACAAGGTGCACCACCGGGACCAGGAGGACCACCGGGACAAGGTGCACCACCGGGACAAGGAGGACCCCCGGGACAAGGAGCACCCCCGGGAGGAGGAGGAGGCGGACGTGGAGGAGGAGGGGCACCCCCGCAAGCACTGCCATCCTGATTTAGATTACGTCTCCTCTCTTCCCAAGTGGCACCCTCTGGCTGGCCAGCCATAACGTTTCATGACATGCTCAACTAATCTCAGGTCCTGGACAATGAGGCTAACAGGATGAGCATGGGCCGCACCCAGGGCTCCAGCTATGAACAAAAGATTAGTAAATCAGATAATTATACTAGGAGAGGAACTCAACTTACCAGTCATTGTCATCACAAAGAACTCTTCCGCTGCCACCTGGAGGCATTCAACAGCTGATTTCTGCCAACGGAATTGTTGCTTGAGTGCCAAATCTGACACAATCTCCTGGCAAAGGCAATAGAATGGGGCCTTGAGAATTAGGTACGCCCCATTACGGCGATACTTAATAATCTCTGCCATTTCCACCCTCCCAGTTGGATACCGAGCCAGGTGCTAGACCCCACCAACAACCGTCCCAGCTCGTTGCCGACCAAGATGCAGAGTTCGCGGCCTCCAATTTCCACTACCCTTGCGGCCCAAGATACCATCATTTGCGCGACGTTTGGGAGGCATTGAGCAGGTGTTACTTTTTTGGTGTTTGCTTGTTTGTTGTGTTGACGGACAGGTGCGTGAGGAAGGAGGTTCACAGGAAAAGAGAGAAGGGTATTTGCTCAGAAGTTAGACGCAAAATGATCTTTGGTGTATAGGTGACTGGAGTCTGCTTCCTTGGGCGTATGTGTATTTGTGCGTATGTGTATTTGTACGTATGTGTATTTGTGCGTATGTGTATTTGTGCGTATGTGTATTTGTGCGTATGTGTATTTGTGCTTATGTGTATGGACCCTATACCTTCCCTGATAGCTGAGTCAGATATTAGGGCTTGCTAAGAGAAAAAAGTGTATTGGAGGAGAAGTGGGTAAAGAGTTATTTTATACCAACGAAATAAAAATGGGTCATTTCATGAGGAGTGCCTTTCAAGCCCCCTCGTCATATCTTTCTGGGAGTCCCCTGGAGTTTAGAGGTATATTGATTCATGATGTCTAGATGAGTAAACAACAGTTAAGGTTGATAGGGCATGGGTATATACATATACTTGAATTGTCCGATGGTTAAAGTCATGTAAGACTGCAACCCCCAGTCTACCATAACATGCAATGTTCAATCTCTGCCATGTAGAAATGGCTTGAAAATGTTGTACTAGACGTTGTATTTGTTCCAAGATGTTATATCTTCCCTGTTTAAGTATCAAGTGTACAATTGTAGTCAAAAAATGAACCTGGAGAGTACGTCCCTCCCCCTTCGCTCCGAACTCAAACACACAGCTCTCGTTGCTCTAATTTCCTTTCTCTGATAGTATGATGAAAGCAATTAGCAGAAGGCTTGAATCTGGAGTGTCATTCATATTATACTTAGAGGTTGGTGAGTAGGGCTTTTGGTTAGGCTACCGCAGTAGAGAGGAGGGCTCGACGCGTGACTGCGGGTAGACCGTGACGATGTTTTCAAGAGGTGAACCAACTTTTTCTTTTCTTTTTAAGGGAGGCCAAATTAACTCCTCTTCTTTCTCACCACACGCTTACCTTCACCATACACGCTCCCGCCATCAAGACAATCCTCAGGTCACTCTGCCCACTGCGCTGCAATCCTGCTTCTCTTTTTCAGACATCACAGAAGCAAACTCAGCAGTTAAAACAAAAGAAAGGGAGAAAAAGAAAAGAGAAGAAACAGCTGTGGCTCTTGCCCCACCAACCCGGATACCCCTCTGTACTGGTATCACTCTCCCTACTTCCCTTACTTTCTCGACTACATCGGAGCGCACGCCGGCAAAAGGTCGCTGCATAGATTACCTATTGCCCGCTCTCAAATAGTAAGTTAGTGACCATCTTCACAGAGGTCTTTTTTCCTTTGCTCTTTTATCACCCCTCAAATCATACGCCGAGTTCATACAAACAAATCATACGCACAAAATCATACGCACAAAGAAATCATACACACAAAGTCATACGCACAAGTTATATCTACTAACATTGATGAATAGAATACCTTTTTCCATGAGAAATGCCATCTGGTTATAAGTGGCGGCAGCTTCCGGCAGGTGCTTTGGGGCACTCCGTAAATCCCGCGACCATCCGCTGGAATGAACATAGGGCGAGTGTTAACCCTTTGGAAATGGCTCTCAAACTTGCAAGGGCGAACCAAGGCAATCGCCTAAAACAATGTCGTGATTTTGTACGAAGATATAATGAGTACCAGGTGCTTGACGACGAGACCAAAGCCCAAATGGATCAGGAGATGATCATGGACAAGATTGAGGTCCTGGAGCAGGAAGGTGGGGCAATCCTGGCGGATTGGCGGCGATACTATTGAAACCAGTTTCGCGACGATGGTTTGCCACTTGTGAACCCCCCAACCCCTATTGAAGTCGATTCTACAACAAATTCGCCGGTATGGTCTGTATTTCGGTAACCAAAGATGAGGCCTGCAGCGCTAATGAAGAGTCTGCTTGACTGTGTAGTGAAGCGACCCAGAAGCTCATCAACTGCGTCTTCCCTCGTACCTCCTCCGGGGCCTTCTGTATCTCAGGACACTCTTCCCTGGAGCACCCGCCAGCTAGCGATTCCGGCGCACACTCACTTACTCAAAATGCGTGGGACCCCAGTATCCCCTACAGGTTCCCCTGTTGGACACCCTGTGGCTTTGGCGAGGGCAGCTACATTGAATACAGCGAGCCCAAGGGAGCCTATATCATATCGCACCAGGTTTAGGATACGACTAGGTAGCCTGAGGCGAAACTCCTGGGCTAATAACCCACAGTCAAGTAAGTAATTTTAAACTTTGCCTAATTAACTTAGAGATGTGCTTACTAATATTCAGTGTTGTTTAGCTCGGACAGGCCCCTTGATACCTATCAGCAGAGACAACGGTACTTCTGAGTACAGATTGACGGAGGAAGATATGGAAAGAGAATTGGACATGATGGTTTGAGAGGATGAGCGCAACGAAAAGGGTAGACCTTTGACTGACTGGGTGAAGCCAGTTGAGTGGCTTTTGCCAAATGCGGAGGTCTATGACGAGTGGAAGGAGGATGAAGAGGATGAAGATGTCGATTTTATCGACCTATAAGACTCTGGTAATGAGGGTGGCAATGGTTCAGAGGATTCCGACAAGGTCCATAGGGAAGAGGACATTGACGAGGACGACGATGAGGATGTGGAGGGCGAGCAGGAGGATGTGGAGGGCGAGAAGGAGGACGTGGAGGGCTGGGAGGAGGGTGATCATGATGTCCATATGACGGACGAAGGGGAAACGTCCGGCTCAGGTTTGGGAAGTATGATGCGACAGTTAGGTCGCCCTGACCCTGCATCTTCCTCTCGTGGTCTGTAGGGTGATGTGGCATAACACCGTTTCCATGCTAGCACCCAAGAGATTGGGGAGCGGCTGCTTGGGCGGGCGATGAGACCCAATGATGTCTTCACAAACCCGGAAGACCAACAGGACAGCATTGAAAATATTGTCACCAAGAGAAAGCGCTTTCTTGCCGGCAATGCCCGTCTTGTCATTAATCTCGAGGCAGCCGCTAGGGAAGACGCAGAACAACAAGGAATTGACATTGAGGAAATGGATAGAATTGACCGCGAGATGGATAGGCAGGCCCTCCTCAATATGGCTAGCCAGCACTTCCCTCACTGCGTGAAACACGAGCTGGAGGATTAACAATTTCTACTTCCATCTATTTTCTTTTCTTCTTATCTCCTAGTTCCTTTCCTGACCCCTCACGCCGGTTCTGCCTTCCTTACTCTCCTTAATACGGTTCCCCTTACCTTGCCTTACCTGCACTCGCACCTCTGTATTTATCCACTACAATATTTCCCGCTGGGTTTCATCCTTAGCCCGTATTCTTTCTCGCATATCATAAGTGCGAGGGCTGTTTTCCTTGGGTTAGATTCTTCCGCCGCATCCTACCTGTTTTCTTGTTCCCTTCTCACTCTGAATTTCCAGAGACCGACGTTCCTTTAGAGTTTAATTTCGTTTGTTATCATACCCGCCGCCTACACGGATTCCGCTCCTTTCTTTTATATCATGATTGAGTCGGTGACCTTACTCCTTGCAGTAAAATGTAATACGATAGCAGTTTAGGAGTTAGAAACAATCTCACATGAGGATAAGCTTGAGCACAGATTGAGATTGTCTATTTAGTACTTTGCTTCTGGTATCTTCGGCAAAATCCATACGCCCAAAGACATACACCCAAAACCACGTACCCAAAGTGATGCACCCAAAGACATAAGCACTAACGCAATATACTCAAAGCATACGCCCAAAGCATACACCCAAAACATAGGCCCAAAACATAGGCCCAAAACATAGGCCCAAAACATAGGCCCAAAACATAGGCCCAAAACATAGGCCCAAAACATAGGCCCAAAACACACGCCAAAAGCATACGCCAAAAGCATACGCCCAAAGCATACGCCCAAAATAAATCCTCAAAGCATACGCCCAAAGCATACGTCCAAAATACCCGCCTAAAGAAGGAAATGTAAAGACGCTCTCTGCGAATGTTTAATTATAATATAGGTTCCAATATGTGAGGGAATAGCCACACATATTCCTCTAGAGACGTTGAGCTCCGCAGTTTTCAGGATTGGCTTCTATCTCAGAACCAGAATCAGAATCCACAATGTTACAATGAACAAGACCCATAACAACTCTGCTACTTGTACTTCCACGACGCATCATTTCCATTGAATGCACAGTTGCATCAGCAAAAGAAATACCTTGCGTTCTGTCTCTCCCTGCTCACCCTGTACGCTGGACGTTCTAGGTGGTTATAACGTAAACTCCTGTTCTGGGTACGTCCGCCCGGGCTCATTCCGTCTGGAAGTGAAAGGGCCATGTCCAAATGCGTCCGGACGCGCAAGTCAGTGTCCAGACGCATTGGACGCGGCCCTTTTTGCGTCCTCACGCATTTGACCCCCCCTGGCGCAGCAACCCCTGATACTCTACCCCCAGCGCCCAGCCTCTTCATTCCTTCGCTTCCAATGCACCTGTTCTCATGCTGCCCTTTTGCGGACGTCTAGAGGCCGCAACGTGTCTCCTGCCGGCCTCCACCCCCGATACCCCCGCCCACCAGCTTTCTTTCCCTGATACCCTCTCTCCTTGAACCCCATCACTAACCTCGCCCTGAATCCATTTCTCATCCGGAACCACACCAACATCACCTCCGCTTCTCGCAGACTCCTGGATTCCCTCAGTCCTCTCGCGTATACGGCGCACGTTTTCCCGGCATTACTTCCTCCACCCACATCCCTCCCAACACGTTCAGCTCTTCCTGCTCAACTCTCTGATCCCAGCCCGTCTCCTCCCATATCCGGCTGACGTCACCCCTCTCTTGCCCTTTCGTGAGGCTCTCTCCTCACCTCTCCACATCCTATCTCGTCTACTCCATGCCTCTCGCCGTCTCCCTGGCGTCTTACAGCCAGCTCGCGGGCTCCCACCGTCTTCCCCGGCCTCTTACAGTCCGCTCGCGGGCTCCCACCGTCTTCCCTGGCTTCTAACAGCCCCTCAGACTCCTTCCCGTGCCTGTCAACCTACAGCTGCCCGCTAGACGACTTACCCAAGCCTGTGCAGTTTATAACCATCTGCCCGACACATTCCCATGCCTTCTGAACCTACAATTGCCCGCTAGATGCCTTACTCATACTTGCGTGGCTTATAACCATCCGCGCAATTCATTCACATGCCTTTCCTGCACACAGACTTGCACACTACTATTGTTTGACCATTCCTGACCCGTTTAGCACGCGTAATTTAATTTAATTTAATTACATATATATACACGATCAGCGAGTGGTGATGGAACCATTCTCCCTATCCTCTCGATCAGTTTCATCAACATGCACTTCCGCCTCCCCAGGGTCTTGGAACTGCGCTGTACCATCCAGTGCTCCCGGATTGGGCCCATGTTCTCGCCGCGGCTCCTGCCGACCATGTCCTCCTGTATCGACAAGGCCGCCAGCTGCCTCCAATTCATCCAGCTCTGTATCACTACCAAACGCCCGCCTCAATGCGTTCTCATCATTGTCACATCCCGCCGTCCTCTCAACCCACTTTCCCCGCTTCTTCGCGATTCTGGCCTCCAATGTCGTCCATATCCGCTGGATTATACGACATTGCCAAACTCTTGCGGTTTTGCCCCAGGATCGCGTCTGACGTTCCGGCAGGGCTATCTATCCGTTAGCAAACCTTTCACCCAACTCGAGTACTTGCTATTTTCAAAAGTGTCCGGATGCCCCGGCCGTCGGTGGATCCGGACACTTTCGAATCCTGCCGTACACATTGTTTTTCTTACCCCCGGAAGCGGCCCTTGTGAAAGCCACATTATCGATACAGATGCCAGTCCGCCAACATCGCAGTGACTGACATAATATGGTGGCAGTCAGACATATAAATGGGCCATCGATCTTATCCAGGAAAGCCTCGTCTGTCATGCCTTCCCTTTTTGGCCTAGAGTAATATTGAGCAAATATCACACCAGGAATCTGGGGTGCTAGGAATCTAAGAGAAATTGGCAGTCCACCGGATTAGATCGATTTAGTCTTACTCCGATTAGAAACAATCCCGACAAATGTCAAAAAGATACCTCATAGCTGCCCGGCGGGCAAATGAACCTATCCTCCGCTAGTAGGTATTCCACTCTTCGTGCGCAGGCTGCAGGATCCTCAATATTGAGCTTATAGAGTTCTGTTATAGTCTTCTTTGCTGTATGCAGATAACTGAGATCTGCATCCGCAGTGCTTTCCCCGGATCTGCAAATCAGTGACCAGCGGCCACTCCATTTAGTCGAGGATAGGATGTCGGTTATCCATTAAGGGTAACTTACCTGGTCATATGAGGGCGGGGTAGCATCAGCAAAGTCGGGAAAGCCTAATTTGGTCCGGGCATCGCTCCAACATGGGCGGACTTCTTCGGTCAGGGTAATTGGGTCCGGAAACGGATTGACGAAGATCGTCCAGTGCCACATCAGGTCACGGGATCAGGCCAGAATAGTACGCTCAAGCCCAGTTGCCATATTTCGCCTACTGCTGGCTTGCTGTCCTCTGGTATCCAATTCCCGGATGGTTGGATCTGGGTGACTTTGGGTTATCACCGGCATCGCAAGTGGATTGCAGTCTGTGGGGGAACGGGAGGGAATGGCAGATGTACAACCATTTTGCCTAACTCGTACTTGAGCAGACGTTCTCCGTCCGGGGTAACTAATCATCCTGCTGGAATTCTGGGTATTCCCAGGGGTGATTGTCAGTATCGAGCGCTGCGAGCTAAGAAACTCACGCTCAATCGCTCTTTGCGCTCCCCAGGCCGATGGATGATCCATATCCTCCCCGTGCTGGCCTAACACGTTGTCCTCACTCTCCTCACTCTCCTTACTCTGGCCATCATTACCCTCATATTCCCCATCATTAGAGTCTAGACCCTCATCCGCTGACTCTCAGACCTGCTGCCGGTTGTACCGGACAGGCTCTGGTGCCTGGAGTCGTCAAGCAGCTGGCTCCCGCACGGCATCCCTCCTCCTACCTACAGCGGACCCAGCCATAACAGACTCAACACTGGCTGATGTTATTATACTTAATCCGTCCCTGGACCCAGATCCCCAGAAACTTCCGCGAAGGACCGCCCTTTGCCTTTGCCTTTCCCGCCTCGATGAACTCGCTCAGTCCGCCATAAGCCGCGGCTGTGGTTGTGACATAATATGCAGGTGAATAGTGATAGAAGAGAATTGCAGTGTATGACGTTGAGGTGCAGGTGGTGTTAGGAAGCCTCTATTGGTAGGTAGCTAAGGGCACGATATGGGGTGTGAATTGGGAAGATCGAAATGGTCGGCCCAGCTTCCTTAAGAAATAAGGACATTCGCAGTGCATCACCCGCTTTCATCTCCGCTGCCGTCAACACACACCGCGCGTCCAAATTGCAGCGTGATACCTGATATAGGAATTTGTACCCGAAGACTTGGCCGCGCTGCGATTTCCCTGGGGCAATACGAGTATTAGGTACGTTGGGTTACTGAACGAGATGAAAAAAGGTTTATCAGAATGTACGGACTAATCTAGTTTGAGTAGGTCTGCCAAGCGGACAGAAACAAATGCGTGTAAGGCTAGGGCTCAGGCCCGCACGATAATCGCAGAAAGTGAAAGCTGCCACTAAGGCTCAACGGATGGGATATAAGATGAAAAGCAAGGATAGGAGTAGTAATGAAAGAGGCAACCCCGAACGAAAAACAGCTAGAGAAGAACAAGAATAATTCGCACAAGTCCAAAGAGCAAACCGGTAAACCCAGCAAAGAAAACATACACCAAACGAAAAAGAGGTAGAAAAGAGCAAGAATGATCGGCGAAGATTCCCAGAGCTGGTCCCACGAGCTGACGCGGTAAACGCAGAACAGCTGGTGGCAAACAAGAAGGGTCTGCAAAACTCTAAGAGGGACCCCGTAGAGCAACAAAGTGTCCGTAGACTACATTGGGTTTGGCCAACCCGGAACGGCAACAGCCGGGCCAATCCAAACAAGAAATGTGTGCGAAAAAATACAAGTGTAACGCGCAAAACTGTAAAAGTTAAACTCCAAATGAAAAACATCCAAAGGAAACACCGGCAGGATCTGCGGACAGGCGAAGGTCTAAATTAAGTATACTGATCAGGGCAAGCAGCCCAGACGTAGCGGGCTAATCTAAAACAGAAATAGTCAGGAAACAGCGAGAATAACATGAACTCTAGAAACGAAAATGAAAAAACTAAAAGGAAAAGTCGAAGGGTCGATCGTGGCCTAGTACTTGTAAATTGCTTGAAATGGACCTGCATACTCAGCTAGCGAGACATTAGCCACATTGGTTGGGGCAGGAGAGCTTTGTTCGCAGAGCTCCAGTACCAGGACAGAAACGGACTTGAGCGGACTCCCACCCCCCGTTTCTGCCAGAACTGCGGCAGACCTTGCCAACAGAAGGGATGAAAAACCTGGTAGTCGTCACCGGAACTTACCAGGTGTAGAGTATGCAATCAAGTTGGTTGGGGAGTCAGCGGGCGGGCTTAATCCTCGTCCGACCTCTTCCGCTGTCCCAATATCCGCACACACATCGCCGCTATGTGGATCCTCAGAGGGGGAATGGCTTCTGCCGGGTGTATCGAATTGTGTCGCAAATGTGTTGACATGCTGCTCAGCCCCGGAGGCAAGCAACAAAAGATGCGCGGCTGACCTTCTTGCCTCTGCCTGCTCAGAGGCTGCAGACGCATGATGATGACCCGGATTGGGAGTAAACGGAGACGGACTGTTTGTCAGACTAGTCCTGTCAGCCAGTTGCCAACTCAGATTATGCTTCCCATTGCGTGTGTCCGGGTTAACCTCAATGCCGGCATTGATTGCCCCCACATGGCGGGCCACCTTCCTCTGGGGTCCCAGACTTCCATCCCAACCGTATGGCTCATCGGCCTCTGGCATAACCACGAGGTTGCGTTTACCACTGTTATTGGCTGGCGTCCGGGATGCTTTCTTTAGGTCAGTCTCCTGTTCTACTTGGCTACTATACCTCAAAACCCGCGTGCCTAAGTCAGGACGAGGGACAGAAGCTTGCGTACCAGAAGACTCTGGCTCTGATTCGCCAACGTCGGCCCAATTGATGCGGTGTGTTCGGTGAGTCTCTTGTGTGGGATTACCGCTCCTGGTGCCAGTGGTCCTTGTTGAGGTGGTTCCCTTTGCGGCCGCAGCGGATGACTCTGGCTGGTGGCCATCTGAGCTCTGTCCATCATCGCTACCGGCGGACCCGTCATCTGAGGCATCTGGAGGGGGGCCCCGGGTATCACGTGGAGCAAACCTGATCTCACCGGGAGGAGGAGTGCTATGCTCTGTATCATTCCTTCGATGGCAACAGAAGAGCAGATCTATTGGTTTGCTTGGCGGATTCAAAGACCACCATATGCGGACAAGTCGGCTATTTGTGATTCGGATCATTTCAGCAAGCGGCAGCAGGTCCTCTGGATCGTCCTGCTGCCCACGTGTACCCTGTCTCGTTGTACCAATAAGCATACGAAATCCAACACCCGGTGCCATAGTTTTGACTATGCCCACTAGCAGGTTCTGAACGGTGGGCTCAGTTAGCTCCATCCAGTAAACATGTCCACGACTTTGCGACTGGATCTTGTCCATTCCGACAGGAAGTGCGCTGCTTGGGCGGACTCCGGGTGGCTCAACTATCCAGAGACGGACACACCGCGGACTGGCGAGACCTGCAGGAGCTGTATTAGAATATATGGTACATCTTTATTGCGGACGCTTCGGCATAACTTATGATTATTTCTGGCTGGGGTGGGGTCCGCAACCGGAACAGCTGCAACGGGTGCTCTCAACATGTCTCTTAAGATACCCTGATGTTTTTTTGCTATGTCCTTTAGAAAAAAGTCGAGGCATTCTGTAAAAGGTTCGGTACGGGGGTTATGAGCCTGCCAGAGTCCGACCTCTGGCTAACAGGCCAGAGGGTAAGAGCATGTGCCTGGATGGCCGCCCATTGTCCGGCAGTACTCTGCTTGCACCCTGGGATCCAGTCTTGCTCCATCTGACGTTTAATAGCATTTCGACAGGCTTTATTCTCCGGATTATAGGTTCGTGGGTAGGGGAAGCTGCAAACGTGCTTACACCAGGTAACATCACCGTCGTTTTTAAAGGAGGCCGATTTTTGAAACTCAGACCAACCTTTGAGGCTGCTATTCTAATAGTGATCGGGGTGGGGGGTGGTTGATCGATCAGAAAGAGGCTGCTTTTTGGGGGGGTTTAAATGGTCCCGCAGCGGATGGAGGATGGCCGCAAGTAGATGCTGGTACTTTTGAGGATGAAGGATTGTGGAAGATCCGAAAATAATAGAGTGGGCCTGGTGGACAGTAAAGGGAGTTTTGCGGATGGTAATGGCTGTGAAAAGGTTATTGGCTAGGGAAACGTAGATAGGTAATTTGAAATGAGCTGAGGGTACACTGGTGATACGGCGGACGAGTGAGAGGTTGTGCTAAGCTTTGTGGGTCCTGTTAGGATGGGCTGGCGGATCGAGGACGTGATAGTGATTGGGGAAAGGATTATGGAGAGAAGATGGAAGGGGGGGAAGAGAGAGCTTATATAGGCCGCACGAGGATGGTTTTAGTGGGGTTCGCAGGATTGTACCCTGTACAAACTTGAATATCTTGAAAAGTCACGTAAACCACCTACAATGAGGATAGGTTTCAGACAAGGTTTCAAGCCACAAAGGAGCCACATAGGAGCCGCCACTCATCAGCCAAGGCCCTCCCATACTCTCAACAAAGAACAAGTTTCACAAGTTAAAGCGTGAATAACAGTTGGCAGCTAGAATGGCTGGACCCGTTCGTCATTCGACTAAACAAACTTGAAGTTTTCCCGATTTACCCCTTGAACGAAACCGACCCTCCACTTTGAAAGAGTCAGCTGCAGCGGCTCAACCCATCGGCTTACGCATCCGCCAGACTACTGGAAAGAGAAACACCACCCACGATAACCTCAAAGACAACAAAGTGTCCTTATTGCAGGCGACGTTATCAACAAGCCGCTGCATACGAAAAACACCTTCAGACAATGCATCATGATAGGGTTCTTTCCCTCAGCGCGATTGCGGAAGCGGCTTCCATAGGACCTACTTTTGTTGGTGATGAACTTGAAAACCTGACCGACTCAGACTACGAATCTGATTGCGGGCTCAAGGTCCCAGATTTCCATAAAGCAAGTGGTGAGATAGATGATATGCAGAAGGATTCAGACACGGAAGACATTTCCCACCCACCGGTCCTCGTGCGCCCTTCGGGTCAAGAAAGTCTTCCCGGTACCGGCAGAACATTCGGCGAAGTTGCTGGCTATACAGATATAACAGGTGCACGCTGTAGGAAGACGGAGCCTAAGATTGCGACCGCACCGAAGACTCAAAGTAGAAGTAAGGATCAAAATAAAGATAAAGATAATTCAAAGTAGAATCAAGCAGTAAAACTTACTATCGTTAAGCCTGAAGGCTTCACTCAATAAGTTTTCTCGAGGATGGGTGGTTATCAGAATAGAGTTTCTCTCGCTTTTTGTTAAGTAGAATAATCTAAAGCGAGAGGACACCCGTCAACCATGCTGACCTTTCGCGAGTACCCTGCTCAGGTCAGGGCTGTCCAACTCACCTGCCTAGAGTGAGCTAACACTCGGAGGCCGTCGGACCGCTCCGATATTAACTATCTCCACAAATAGGAAGTGCTTCCGGTGATGTCTCTCCAACTACATCTGCATGAGGGAAAACTCTTTCCTATCGGTAGCATATCAGTGGCCGACTGACATGCCCACCGTAGAGATAATATCCATTGGGACTCACTGGCCCAGCGGTGGTTTCGTGTATACAAGCTACGCAGTCCATCGGCAAACCTACTTGGCTATACTAAGCTTCTGAACCTGACTGCATACTCCCACGATAAGAAATCTCCTACTGCTTGGCTGCATGGGCGCTACCCACAGTCAACCATGCGGGACCTTCATAAATTGTGACAAGACTCACACATCTAGAGTCCACTAATAACCCATGGTAATGCTACAGTTCACGGGGTAGCCCGGGACTGGCTTTGGGGTGGTTGTCCTTGAAGCCTTGCAGCTTCCCCAGTCAGCCCCAAGCCCTCTACTGTTAACCATACAACTACCCGGAGGTCAAAGTATGCCCGTAGGTGGTTCCCAGGTGTTATCCAGGTGGCGCCCCAGGAGGCGGTCACCCTCACACCCCTTATATATCCTGCGAACAGCTTCTTGTCGGTTGGACGACCACAACTTATACGGTGTTGTGGGAGCGTTCCTATGGATCTTACTTTACTAGGAAGCACCCAACTCTACAGCCGTAGCGTGCTGTCGCGCCGTACCAACGCTGGGGCCGCCGGGGGGTGTTAGGAATATCACCTGAAAGTTACAGGAGGTTCGGACCACTCCTGCTCCGTCAGTAGTCCGTTTCGTGCCAGACAAAGCGGCCCTTTGAACATCTAAGAGCCTCACTATTGTGGGATAACTTCACCCTAAGTCCGCAGATGACTTTGTCGGTGAAGGTAGGGTAACTGGGGTACCTCAGTAGGGTCACTGGGGTCCCAAGGTAGGGTAATCATGTCTCTAAGGTAGGGTAACTTTACCCTCCCATGCCTGGATTTCCTTCAGGAGTCCGCACGACAACATATAATGTTGTCCCGGAGACCCGTGCAACACTTACTATGGGTCCTTAGCTTTATGCGACGATACCCTCCGAACGTTACCCTGTCTAGTAGGTTAACTTTGGCCTACCTAGGTTACCCTGTCTAACCCTATGTCACCAAGTCACTTTGTAGACACTTGTACCAACTCATGTCTAGCGGTAGTATACTAAGTATACTGGCCTATCCTCAATATGGTTACCACTTGGTATACCATACGGGCTTGAGTCTAGTCCACTGGAGCTACCTATCTGTAGGGGCGTTACAACAGAGCTCAACAAGGCCATGACCGATGACCCTTGGAGCCCTTTCTCATTGGAAGACGACTTTAATTAGCCGAGCTGGTTTGTCCGGAGCAAGGTAGCCAAGTCGCAGATCGACGCGTACTTTGCGGAACGTTTAGGCGGTACGGATAGCAGATCATTCTGGTCCGCCTATACCTTGCGACAACACCACGACATACCGGACCCATTTCGTGAATACTTGGTGTGGGAAGCCAGTATTGATGATGGTCGACATGCAAGAACTTTCTATTATTGAAATATTATTGACTGTGCCCGCTACCTGATCCGTCAGGTCGCGTATAGCTCAGATATGGTTTACACACCTATTCGAGAATATGATTCAAGTGGGGAGCGATTATATTCAGAGATGCATACGGCGGACTGGTGGTGGGATATCCAGGTATGAGATAGGTCCTGACAAGTTCTTGGAGTGGTGTTTCCAGTGCTAACAACGCATTCCGTTCCTTGGTAGAACGCTTTGCCCGCCGGGTCCACAGTGGTTCCCATTATCGGATTGTCTGACCAGACGCACCTTACCAATTTCTCCGGAGATAAGAAAGCCTGGCCGGTATACATGACGATCGGCAATATCCTTTCGAGGACAAGAAGCAGCCCTGCCAAGATGCCAATCCTGCTTCTGGCATTGCTTCCAGTACCGCCAAAGTTCACTGGCGAATCAGCCCGTGCCAACGAAGGCCAGCAGCAGACCAACGCGGATGTCCTGCGGGCTGTCTTCCAGCTTGTCCTGGCACCATTACAGCAGGTTGCCTGAGAAGGAACGGTAATGGATTGTGCAGACAGCAAAACACGGCTTTGTTTTCCCATTTTGTCGGCCAGGATCGCAGAACATGCTGAGCATGCAGCCTTGCAAGGAATAGGCAGTAAGTCATGCCCAAAGTGTGAGGTTCTGTGCGAGGAGCTCGGTGGGGATCGGCGGCGGATGTATGAGACCTGCGACTACATGCTATATAGAGAGAAAGCCTTGAGGCCTGAGCCGGCAGAACCGGCCGGCATTGCAGATTACTTTCAGCGGTTGGGCGTGAAAATAGGAAACAATGTATTCACCGGACTCGACCATGTAAGCCCCGCGGACCTACACAAGCTGGACCTCTTGCACAACATCTATCTGGGCTTATTCAAACATGTGATGGAATGGGTGGAAGGTTTCCTGAAAAAGGATAACGGCAGCAGGTGTTCGACGATGCCTGGAAAGAAATTCCTCCTTACCCCGGATTCAGCGTACAGAAAATGGCCTATCGCGAAATCACAAAATTGCAAGCAAAGGAGATGCGCAATCTCGGCCATTGTATTTCAGCCGTATTGGCGTCTGCATTGCGGAATGCGGACCATTCTCAGTATCAGGATTTCAAGAGCGCTTTGAAGTGTGTTAGCGCGCTGGCGGACTTCACTCTCATGGCTCAATATCGCAGTCATACACCAGACACCGTTTCCTACATGGAAAGCTACCGGCAGACATTCCACCGGACAAAGGTCATTTTTCTTGAGTTCCGTACCTTGAAGGCTACCCGCGCTCAAGCAAATGGCCAGGATCCGGAGCTAAGGGAACTAATGGCAGATCAGCGTGCTAAAGAAGTCCACCATAGAACCGTCGCTAATCGCCGTCGGCTGGCTGATCAAGAGAGGGTTGCAAGGTCTGATCGGCTGGCAGATTTGATACGGCGTGAGAACCACTTCAACTTCATGAAGATGCACTACATGACTCACTTTGCCTCCCAGGTACGGCGTTTTGGATCCATCTCGATGTATTCAACCGAGATCGGTGAACTAGCACATAAGGATCGTATTAAAGATGGCTACCGCAGGTCAACCAAGAATGAAGCCGCACGACAGATCTTGTCGCACTAGGCCGCCAGCACGCCCTAGGAATAACGTTGCAGACAATAGAAGCACTTTCGCAAGTTGAAGGTGTGATCGTGATAGAAGATAGTGGGATGGAAATGCCGACTGTTCCAAGTTGTAGCACACCTGGCCAGGTGCTTAAAGGCTGTATGAAAAACACCAGCACACTGACCGAATTATGCACAGCCCTCGATATCTATTATTCCAACATGATGGAGGAGATACTGCGTTTTATCAGGCAGACAGCTGCGGATGACCGGCGGTTGCCTGCGGACCCCACCGAACTCGGGTTACTTCCTGTACAAGGATTTGCTCAGCTTGAAGTCTCAATTCCCAACTTTCAGGAAACTGACAGGTTCCAGATCGACCGGGCCCGCTGCACTGGAACAAGGGCATTCCGGAACGGTGGCTCTAGAAATGATTGGGTGTGGGTCCAGATTTGTGGGGAAGCCAACTATGGAGATTTACGGGGACGCGTGCTGGCTCGGTGGCTAGCACTTTTCAAGATAAGAAATATTCTAAGTGAGGCCGCAGCTGTCAATCGCCTGACATTAGTTCGCATACGCGATTCGATCAATGGTGGCAGATTTCACATTGCGAGCGGACATAGTCGAGTCGGCCACCGGATCAATGGTCGAGACATGTGAATAGTAAGTATAGGGGCAGTGATTGCACAGGCGCAGGTAATTCCTTGTGGTGAGAAGCAATGGATAGTGAATCACAGGATTGATCTGAGGACGTTTAATGAAATATATTAAATTATTCTATCCAAACATGTACTGTATTTATTCGGCTGAGTTGAAACTGGGCACTTAACGTGGCAGTTCGTGTATTGAGTGTCGGGCTTCAACTTGGCCAGGGGAGTACAACACGATCCGCGGCCATTTAAGGGAATGTTTTAAATAGGTTGAATTGTTCTGCATGAATATACGGCCAAGTTGAAGCCGTACGCTTAAGGTGGCCGTACCCATATTCAGTGTCCGGCTTCAACTCGGCCGGGGGAGTACTACACGATCCGTGGGCGTTTAAGACAATCTTTTAAATAGGTTGAATTGTTCCACACGAATATCCGGCCGGGTTGAAGCTCGACACTTAAGGTGCCGCTTCCCATATTCAGTGTGCGGCTTCAACTCGGCCGCGGGAGTCATACATCGTTCGCAGGTATTGAAGAGAATCTGCTTAATGGGATGAATTGTTCGGTATGAATATACGGCCAAGTTGAAGCCCTACTCTTATTGTGGCAGTGCCCATATTGAGCGTCGGGCTTCCACACGGCCGCAGGAGTACTACATGATCCGTGCGCGTTTAAGGGAATGTTTTAAATAAATTGAATTGAATAGGCGGCCAAGTTGAAGCCGGCGACTTAAGGGAGAGATTTCCGTCGAAAGTGTCCGGCTTCAACTCGGCCGCCTGAGTTCTGCGGATGATTAATGCGAAACTATGCTCTCCTGTGGGAAGAGCCAACCAAAGTAGGGAGTCTGCATTGTGGCTGCGCCAGGCGTCTTGTGAACAGTAAGGGAATTATGGAAATGATAGTAGGGTGCAGACTAAGAAAAAAGCCACGTAGGATGACAGCGGACGGAAGCAGATGGAAGCGGACAGATCTCGGTCGCCAGAGGTGTGAGGGTAGCAGGGATAGTCGCCGGATACGCGCAACCGCAAGGAGTAGGCAGGAGGCCAGTAGACAAGAGGATAAGGGGGCGGATACAAGGGGGAGACACGTGGAGGGGGTGGGGCCGCAACAAGCGCGTCGGACGCTGTGGAGGGAAAGTGGGGCGTCCGGGTGCACCAGACGCAAGAAATGAAAGGCAAGATGGCAGGGGAGATCCGGGATGACCGGACGCAAAGTGCGGACGCTATTCGTCGGGAACCGCCCTCTGTCCGTCCGGAGAAAAAGGCTCTTTTGCTGCTGTGCATCGATATAAATTCCTGCTCCTAGAGCATCAAGGATCCCTTGTACTCTGTATCGTCACAATCAATGAACCCCGACACCATCTCCTTCCGCTGTAGCTCCACATTCACAGAGTTGTGTTCATGTACCTTGGTTCCCAACCAATTCATCTGGCCCAAGACGGGAGCGTGCATCCCCGCCTTTGGATAATCCATCATATCTACCTCATCAGAGTGTAAGCTTGGTTCCTGGCATTGATATTGAATATTTGACTTACAGCAAAAGGGTATGACTTTATGACCTCAAGAAAGCGAGTAGAGATAAGGATGTGAAAACAAGGTTGGTTCCAGGTCGCCGTAGTTGTTTAGAGAGCTATGGGGAAAGCCCTTCGCTTCAGAGAAGCTATGGTCTACTGGAGTATTGGCCATTGCGCGAAGTCGAGAAAGTTGAAGGATACCTGGCTCGGTATTACTGGGTACAGTCCATGCAATCACAATGTTTTTCCTGATCGTGCTCATGATACTAATGAAGGATGGATATGTAGAGATCTAGAAAGATCATGCTTTTTATAGTAAGACCAAAAGGTTTTGAAGTAGGGAAAAACTATAAAGTGATTTTATCAAGACCAGCTACTTATACATTAACTCAACACAAGCAAGGCTTGATAGAATATAATTAAAGAGCGTATAAATTACGGAAATTCACAAGTTAGACTGAAGTTATTGTTAACTGTCTGAGTCTGGAACTAAGCCCCACGTTATTTTGCCTTTTACCACACGCCTGCCTGAGTCACACTGCTGAAATATTTCTAAGCTCAAGACCCGACCCTTAATCTCATACCCTAACTCAAGCCCCTGTATGCTAGTGTGGAATTCCCTTGTTATATATTCCAACATTCCAGCGAGCTGTCCACCTGGTACGAGTTTGACTGCCTTCGGCCCACCATTTGCCCACTCGAATTAACACATCGCTAATTGGTACCCTTGTCCTATCCGTGGTGACTGGCTATTAGCCCAAGGTTTTTCTATCGCTCACTATCAGCTTTTATGGTTCTAGTTGGCTGCACACTTGCTGCAGGTGGAATCCACTAACAGCTTACAGAAAAAAAGGTCCGCCTTCATTCTGCCGGAGGAAATGGGAAAAGGGTTGATTCTTTCATCAGGGCCCAATGGCCAGGTATAAAACTCATCCATTGGAGCTTCCGCAATTGGGGCCGTTGTCATCGCCTTAGGTGTAAATAAAGGAAAGGCGGCAAAGGTAGACGGCAGTAGCAACAAGATGGTTATGGTATGATATTCTTGTGAGTATCTAAGTGGAGGATAATTACATAGCATAATTACCAACCTATATATAAGGGTTAAAATTGGGAATCACATTTAATCACTTGGAAAGGCACTGAGTGCCTTCGTCACTCCATGGTATTCAAGTATTAGATCCTCACCTTGGGTTTGCTTTCAATAGTGGCGACAGCTTCGAGAGACCCGTGCTTGCAGGTTTCATTTAAGATTTGGTTGCCATGTTGCAGCGAAGGCGCTGTATAAGAGTGTTCAATTGGAACTAGTCAACTCGCGTAAAAGATCAAATTTGGTTACCTCAGACTATGATTGAACAGAGTATATCAACCCCTACTGGATTTGGACTAATGCTATGCCCAAAGCTCAGCGGTGCATAACAATGCATGTAGCTGCTACCGAGCCTAATCCTAGAGTGCGGCTATGTTCAAAAAGGAATCACATGCAACCATACACCACCATACGCACAAAATTCATAGGCACAAAGGTTCATACATACAATGGTTCCTACGCATGCATATTCGTATACTCAATTTATGGACTCAAAAATTATGGGAGCAATGTAATGCATCACTGAATAGAACCCAGCTTGGGTACTTAGCTTAGCTGGGCCAACTTATAACCTTCATTCATATACCTACCACAGCTGTACCTTTACATAGATATCATTCAGGATCCAAGGGGATCGGTTACTATACACGGATAGCTAGAACCATCTAAACTTAATCGCTTCCCAACCAGAATCTCCCATGATGGGCAGCCAACAGAAACTTTACACCTTGGGGATAAGAAGCCGTACCTCTTTTTTATGGTTCCACGAAAGCCCTGCATGCGAATACTCTCCATCTTTATCCCAATTCTCGGTAGAATCCAGCCTCTATGGGAGCGAAGGCCTGGTAACACCAACCCCAAGACCTCTGACTGGTATGGCCCGTGCACCACCTGCAAGGTCCACAACACCCTTGTACTCCGATTCGGTAGCGCTGCGCCCTTGAAACCAAGATCATGCCCGGAATCTGCTTCATCCGCTACCTGTGACTTTGTCAACAAGCGACACACTTAGATTTCTGATATTTGGAAACTTTTATCTCTGTACCAAGGAATATCATGAGCGTTGGATGGAGTGGTGGCAAGGCACACCAGGGTATATGCCCTATACTGCGAAATATGGTGGCAAGAAAAAGATAAGGTGGAACTCGGCTCTTCGAGGCACAGAGGTGTGGAAATAGGGGTAGGATCATCGATCTGGCCACACCAGCAGGATTCAAGCAGCATGATTTCGAACAATACTTTCTAAAAGCGTTTTTAGCAACAAATCTCGCCTTTAATTGCTCAAACAACCTTGCCTTTCGTCCTGCATTCAAGTACAGTCTTCCTGAAGTCGAAATCCCCAGCCCAACGACATTAACATTGCATTTGAAACGGCTGGCAAAGTCTACGGTGGATGATATTCGAACATGTCTACCTGCTGCAGGAAGGATTTCTCTGGCTGCCGATACATGGACTTCACCGAACAAACTTGCTTTTTTAGCAATTGTGGCTTATTGGATCTCAGATAGCTGGCAGATGGAGGAGGTGCTGATTGGGTTCGAGGAAATCAGGGGTTCTCATACCGGGGCTAATATGGCAGGGATAATTAATGACGTTCTAGCCAGATACGGGATTCAGGATAGGATTTTGGGTTTCACAACCCATAGTGCCAGCAATAACCAAACGCTCACCGAAGCCTTAAACAATTCTTGGGGTTTACTATCGGTTGAATGGTGTCAATTGGAAAATCATATTCCATGTATGGCCCATGTTGTTCAGCGTATCCTGGGTGTATTTATGAGTTCAATCAAGGTAAAATCGTGGGATGATCATATGCCGTCTGGCTTTAAGGTGGCCTATATCGAGAAGGTTATGCGATTGGATTATGGCTTTCACAAAACAGTAGAACAGGTAATGTGTCTAAGATCTCAGACTCTAGCACCAATATTACAAATGTATACGTACAAATTCATAGACACAAATTCATAGACACAAATTCATACGCACAAATTCATACGCACAAGGGTATATGCACAAATTCATAGTTCCAAATTGAATGTGCACCGATGTGAAAGTAGAACCAAGTGTTTTCCCCATTGTTCCCACCTAAGATAACTTGAGTTAGAGATAATGCTTATAATGGTTTATAGCATCGGAAAATGAGTATTGCGGTTGGTGCTTTACCTCAATGGCATCAACACTGCATCGAGATACAGAACAACCAGGTTAAGATTCCTACTACACTACTTTATGATGTCAAAACACGGTGGAACTCAACCCTAAATATGTTGGAGAGATCTGTACGGCTACAGGAATTCACCAAGAACTGGTTACAAACCTATGCCGAGTTTACGCCTCTCTGGTCAACCCCGGAAGAGTGGAGGCAGATTCAATACATCTTGGAGGTACATCAAGCGATACCATTTTGGACTTTGTGAATGTCAACAACACGTGGCGTCACTATTAATCGAGTGTTTCAAGTGTATCAAGACATCTTTGATCATTTGGAAATGCAAATTGCCAAGTTAGAACAGAAGCGGACGCAATGGAAGTGTGATATTCGTGAGGGCCTAGTGAAAGCTAAATTCAAGGCAGCCTCTTACTATGGTGAAACGGAATGTCCAAGAGGTCTTCTGTTCAGCATTAAAACTTGCCTAAATCTCTATTGCATACTCAAACGTTTTCGAGAATGGGATCTTGATGCCAGTGGGGAGACTGAGTATGAGAAGTCATATAAAAAGGAGTTCATAGCGTATTATGATCTGTACTATGTACCAATAAATAATCAGGCACCTGACATGTCAATTCCCTGGAGTGGTCTGAACAGTCGATCCAAACTGATTTACTCTTCGAGACACAGAGCAGTTATCCTGAGTGAGGCACCAGCCTACCTCGAAACCGATTCTGAGATTGAGCCGCCCGAGGCAGACGCTGAGGTTACGGATCCCACATGTGAGGCCTGCCCAGCTGGGATTTTTTACTAGGCAAATATACTGGAGTGGTGGAAGGTTAATGCAGAAAGATTCCCAAATTTAGCTCGGATGGCTAGGGATATTCTCGCAGTTCAAGGGGGTACTGTTGGAGTAGAGCGGGTGTTTAGCATGGCAGGAGATGTGATTCCCTATCGGCGCTTACGACACAAGAGCAGTACAATTCGATCTTTAATGCTGGTGAAATCCTACGAGAACTAAGAATTACGAAGAGAGCTAGCAGGTCACGATAGGGAGCAGGAGGCAGACAAACTCGAAGAAATGGCTGCTGCGGAGGATTATCATTATTGGGCTGCTAGGAAGGAAGAAAGTATAGAGAACGATAATGGCTGTATCTCCGATAACAATGAATCATACAAGAAGGATACCGAATGGTCTTTCATTGATCAGGATGGCAGGCGAGCATTTGGAAGAGAGCCAAAGGCTATACTACCTCAGCGTGAACTGGTTGAATCTCAATATGCACGGCCTGGGCCACCTCGAAACCAAAGTGTAGATCACTTGGGAGGCTCCGAGAAATCAGATCCTGAAGAAAGAATCTGGGATAGTAAAGTCAACATGTATGTTGCATCCAACACGGATGAGGAGGAAGGATTACAAGAGGGTGAGGCGGAGATTCCCGGTGAAGGACTGAGCGATCTTGAAACTATCGACCAACATGGTAATGAAAGTTCCGGCTGCATAGCAAGCGCAATGTACCGCCTGGAAGAGGATTGTGCAGAGGAGGAGCCACTATCGGAAACCACTGATTCCCTACTGGTTATACGTGTTACCCGCGGAAGAGACCAGACAGGAACTAATACCACGATTCGAGTTCCACCCAGGAAGCGTGCCGGAGCTGGGGGGAAAGTAAAGAAAAGATTCCCTTTCCACTAAGTTGATTTTTTGTAAAATAATTATAAACTGATAGAATTTGACAGAGTAATTGAGAAGTCATTTTTACTATCATCTAAGTTATCCTAGTGGCCAAGACATGCCGAGAAGGTATCAAGTCAACAATGTATACTGTAGTGAATGACGAGCCGCCATGGATTGATTGAAAAATGCCCCATATAATCGCGGGAGTGAATGTGGGATCCGGCGGATGGGTCCCTTTTCTGACCCTCATCCGCCGGATCACACGTGCACACCCCCAAGTAAATGTAAGAGTGAGTAGAAGGATTCTATGTTTCAGAGGCGGAAATTCAAGAAGTCTGGATACATTGTCCATTTATTCGAGTTCTTACGATAAGCTACAGGAACAGGAGCATCGTCATGAAAATCATACGCACAGAAAAATAATACACACACAAACAAACTCAGAAAAAATAATAAGCCCCGAATGATCATACGCACACAAATCATACGCACACAAAATCATACGCTTAGAAAAATCATAGGCCCAAAATAATACACTGGGAATGGTGTCGTAGATAATACACACTAGTGCAAAAGCTAGTTGCATTGGCTCTGGTTAGTCAAGCTTGTCACGTCATAGCGTGATTTGTCTTCCCCTATATTGTTTTGGTTTCTCCTTTTCTCCCATAGACACAGAAACCATTCGCCGCGCCACCCTCTGAATCTATGTCCCGCGCTGTACCCTCTTGAACCCAGGTTCCTCCTTGCCCGAGTTCCTCCCCACCCAAGTCTCACCTTACCCGCCATCCACTGGAGCACATTTGGATACGTTTATCGTCACTCTATACCAACCGCACTTCGTTCTATCGTGCTTTGAGCCGGAGGGAAGCTTGCCTTGAGCGAGTTTGTGTGGCTGCGGAAGACTACGAGAGGGCTATCAAAAGTGAAGAAGAGGGATGCAGAGAAGTGCAAGCGGCAGCGCAAACCAAGAAAAGCTGCCAATCACCTCCACAACTCTGAAAACGGGAGTGTAGATATTGCAAACTCTACCATGGATACCAAAGGTGTGTTATTCTCTGCTATTTAACTCATCTCTCTGCATGGGCTTGACATTAGCAATTGTTGTATTCAGCTTGCAACTCGGTCGCATATCTATATTCAGGGCATATACTAATCTCCTCGTCGCTTGGATTACGTTCAGCGGAACCATGTCTACGTCTGGATATGAATAAGGTTTATTCAATGAGAAGGAATATTTCCCATATGTTGAAAACCCCCAATCATCCACGCATCAGATACCACCAATGTGGCGATTTTGACCTTCTAGACTGAATCCTTTCGCGACCTAAATGGTAGCCGGATAGCAACTTGAAGGAGTGTTTTGAGCAGGAAAATGAGCCCCAATTACACCGGATCACTGGTGACATTGTTATAATAAAGAACACATAAGTAATTCATCCGTTGGGCTAAGACTCAGCTTATATACTAAACTACCTTTAGGCACGGCGTCCCATGTGTAATCAAAGCTGGGAATGGTCAGGCATGTTGGCTATTACCGCAAGTTGAAGCGGCGGTACACAAATATGTTGCGTCACGGAATATAGTGGCAGATCATACCCGACAAGCTCCAAGCGGTACGCGGAAGCACTATAGGCAAAGTGAAATTGAAGGCGCTCAAACCACTTATAACGTTGCGAGTGATAGTAGGAAGGATGCTACAACCCTGAGTTCTCGGGCAGGAAACGGGAGCAGCGAACATAACCTGGACAGTACTTTGAGAAAATCAAGGCTGTGTCATTGGGCACCATGCCTTCGTTCCACGAATGGGATCACTAATGCAGAATATTGAACTTGAATCCGGGCCAGCCCAGTCATATAACACGAAATCAGCAATTCACGCACAAAAAGAATTCGGCCAAGAGCTTTTACCATTGACTCAAACCATTGAGGTCCTATTTCAGACTTTCCTCCTGGAGGAGCATTCCAAATACACAAAACTCTATGAGACCATTTACAATGGGAAAGCTGACAAGGTTGATAAGGCATTTGGAATATGGACCTCCCGCTCACTTGTCATCAACGCGAATACCAATAACCCTAAGGATCTGGAGGACATATGCCATGGGTGGTGTGCGATAGTAGTATTGGGATACTTTGAAGGCGGCGATGGCTGCTTTCCTGAGCTTGGAGTCAAGATTGAATGTACCCCTAGTATGTAGAGACTCCCGCCTATCTCATCCAATTCCAATAAGTGACTAAGATATATTCTCTAGGTTCTATTATTTTCATGTGTTCCTATGCAGTGGAATGTTATATTGGCTCTTTTGTGGGAAATCAGTGTAGTGTTGTCCACTTTACACATCAAGCAGTGCACGATGCATATGTGGAGAAGATGGGGAAGCCATTGTGGGAGTTCAATAAGATGCCTAAATGGTGGCAGAAGTTGCACATGCATCTGAATCTATAATAATGTTCCTAATGATTGATTTTTCTATTTAGTATGCGTATATACTTTTGAGCTTGGCCTGCCCTCGTTTGCAAGGCTGTGCCCCCAAATCATACGTCCAAACTATACGCCCAAAGCCATATGCCCACAGCCAAACCATGCGCCCAAAGCCAAACCATTCGCCTAAAGCCATACACCCAAAACCATCCCCCCAAAACCATACGCCCAAAACCATACGCCCAAAACCATACTCCCAAAGCCAAACCATATGCCCAAAGTCAAACCATACGCCTAAAACCATGCGCCTAAAATCATACCCCCAAAAGGCATACACCCAAAGCTAAACTATACGCCCAAAGCAATACACCCAAAACCATACGCCCAAAACCATACGCCAAAGAGAGTCACCTAAAACCATAGCTGTTTATACACTATACTAAGCGCCCAGTTTAACCAACTATCTGCAAGTTTAGGGTAAGTGATTGCCTGAACCTCAGACTAGATTTAAATAGTGGCTTGTATTTGGGTAGATGGCTTGCAAGGCATGTGAGACGTGATGCCTAAACCAATAGTCTTAGAATGAAAAGCCTAAAGCTGAACGCCTAAAGGCATAACCCCAAAGCTGAACGCCCAAAGCCATAAGCCCAAAGCTATACACCCTGAATGAGATCAGGAAATAACAAGCCGGAGGAAACTGGCATATTTTCCGGAAGATAGGAATCGTGCATGCATAACTATACAGCTATACGCTTAGAGTTATGTACCCGGGATGATATGCTTAGAAGTACTTAGAAACCTACCTAGATTATACGCTTACAATCATATACTGAGAATGATTTCCAAACACTATTTATCTCAAACTAGAAGCCCAAATCATAATGATAATGTGAGAACTATATTCAAATCCTATCTTTTGAGATAGTTGCCGGATTGCTATATAGAATATCCTAATAGTGGAGTCATCATACTAGACATACAAAAGATTAGGGGGTGTTTGGCCAGCCAATTCTGATTTCAAATTGTAATTTCGGATCAGAATAGAGAGGGCAAACACCTCTTAGATTTCAACCTGCCATTTGTTTAGTCACAGAATATCACTCGCAGGAGTAACTGGGGCCCCGCACAGGGGCAAGAGTAGGGGATGACAAGACGGGGGCCTTCTAGGCAATCAGCGGGGAAAGGAAAATGCCCGCCCCGCCCGATAGCCCGACCAGGGCCACGTGTCATATGGGGCGCAGAGGAACAGCAGAGAGTTGACCGTCGGCCGGAGTAACGGCGTGCTCACAAAGTGAAAACCTGCCCCGCCCCGCCCCGCCCCGTAACGAACACTACTCACCCTTGAGGGAGTTGCCTCTATACTTACCACGGAGATCCCAGAATGCAATGGCAGATTGCTCCACAGCGCCCCCACAGATTCTGGATCCAATTACGGGAGATTATCGCTGGAGATGCCAGCTATGCAATGGTATAAGGTAAGTCTCTTTCGCATCAGCCCTCCGGAAATCGCTGTCTTGTGTTGAGAGTGTATTAGGTATCAAGCTAGCAATCCTTTACTCAATAGCTAATTACTTCTCCACAACTGGGGGACCAATTTTTGATTCTGTTTGCAGGACATTATTGTGCTTGATGCCAGCTTTCCAACAGTGTAGAATACGTCTCTTTCGCATCAGAACTCTGGAAATCGCTGTTTTCGGCTCCGTGTGTACCAGGTATCAAGCTGGCTCTCCTCTACTCGATGGCTGATTTCTCCACAACCCCCAAACGCATTTTGCATCTATGTGCGGAACATTGTTGGGCCTGATACCAGCTTCCCAAAAGTATAAAGTACGTATCAGTCGCATGAAGACTCAGGAATTCGCTGTCTTGTATCGAGAGTGTATTAGGTATCATTCTGGCGATCTTTTGCTCGCCAGGAGAACACTCCACAACCGCATTATGGTTCTTGATTCTGTTTGAGTGAGATTGTTGAGCTTCACACTGGCTATCCCCCAGTATTAGGTATATCTCTATCGTATCAAAACTCAGGAATTTCCTGTCATCTGTAGAGAGAAGCTTGGTAGTAGCCGTGGCAATCTTTTACTTGACAGCGGATTACTCCACAGCCCCTGAACGGATCTTAATTCTGTTTGCGGGAGCCTGTTGGGCTCACCGCCAGCTTCACAAAGGTATAGGGTCCATCCCTCCATGATCATTATTCCTGATGTTACAAGGTCCCTCCAGAGGGGGTCCCCAGAAGCCAAGGTGAGGGGTTGAACCTTGACAGGCATTTTGTCAGAAGGCTGCCTATGAGCCTGAGTATTGGTGTTTTTAGTGGATTTGCCTGTATATTAGAACTATAGTAGAATTGTAGTATATTTAATTGTTTGATAGTATGAAATCTATTGCAACTAACATGACCAAGGTCAGAAACTGGTAAAGGGTAGACCCTTCGCTTGGATTCGGAGGAGGGAGTCCAGTATCAGCTGGCATCCTGAGGATTAGTTGGTGTGTGTAACGACCCTACAGATAGGAAGGTACAGTGGACTAGACTCAAGCCCGTATGGTATACCAAGTGGTAACCATATTGAGGATAGACCAGTATACTTAGTATACTACCGGTAGACATGAGTTGGTACAAGTGTCTACAAAGTGACTTGGTGACATAGGGTTAGACAGGGTAACCTAGGTAGGCCAAAGTTACCCTACTAGGCAGGGTAACCTTCGGAGGGTATGATCGCATAAAGCTAAGGACCCATAGTAAACGTTGCACGGGTCTCTGGGGCAACATTATATGTGGTCGCGCGGACTCGCGAAGGAAATAAAGGCATGGAAGGGTAAAGTTACCGTACCTTAGAAACATGATTACACTACCTTGGGACCCCAGTTACCCTACTGAGGTACCCCAGTTACCCTACCTTCACCGACGAAGTCATCTGCGGACTTAGGGGGAAGTTATCCCACTATAGTAGGGCTCTTAGATGTTCAAAGGGCCGCTTCGTATGGCACAAAACGGACCATTGACGGAGCAGGAGTGGTCCAAACCTCCTGTAACCTTCCGGGGATATTCCTAACACCCCCCTGCGGCCCCAGCGTTGGTACGGCACGACAGCACTGTACGGCTGTGTAGTTGTGTGCTTCCTAGTAAAGTAAGATCCATAGGAACGCTCCCACAACACCGTATGAGTTGTGGCCGCCCAACTGACCAGAAGGTGTTCGCAGGATATTTAAGGGGTGTGAGGGTGACCGCCTCCAGGGGCGCCACCTGGATACCACCTGGGAACCACCTACGGGCATACTTTGACCTCCGGGTAGTTGTATGGTTAACAGTAGAGGGCTTGGGGCTGATCGGGGAAGCTGCAAGGCTTCCAGGACAACCAGCCCAAAGCCAGTCCCGGGCTACCCCGTGAACTGTAGCATTACCATGGGTTAATAGTGGACTGTATAGGTGTGAGTCTTGTCATGATTTAAGAAGGTCCCGCATGGTTGACTGTGGGTAGCGCCCATGCAGTCAAGCAGCAGGAGATTTCTTATCGAGGGAGCATGCAGTCAGGTTTAGAAGCTTAGTATTGCCAAGTAGATTTGCCGATGGACTGCGTAGCTTGTATAGACGAAATCACCGCTGGGCCAGTGAGTCCCAATGGATATTATCTCTACGGTGGGCATGTCGGTCGGCCACTGATATGCCACCGATAAGAAAGAGTATTCGCTCATGCAGATGTAGTTGGAGAGACATCACCGGAAGCACTTCCTATTTGTGGAGATAGTTAATATCCGAGCGGTCCCACTGCCTCCGAGTGTTAGCTCACTCTAGGCAGTTGAGTTGGACAGCCCTGAGCTGAGCAGGGTGCTCGCGAAAGGTCAGAATGGTTGACGGGTGTCTTCTGGCTTTACATTATTCTACTTAACTAAAAGGGAGAGACACCCTATTTTGATAATCAACGATCCTCGAGAGAACTTATTGAGTGAAGCTTTCAGGCTTAACGATATCAAGTTTTACCGCTTGATTCTACTTTGAATTATCTTTATCTTTATTGTGATCCTTACTTCTACTTTGAGTCTTCGGTGCGGTCGCAATCTTAGGATCCGTCTTCCTACAGAGTGCCCCCGTTACAGTCTGCCTGGTACTTCCTGAGTATTAGGGGTTACGTCTGGTGGGTCCTGGGTATTAGATGCCGCGTCTGGTGCGTCCTGAGTATGAGATGCTGCGTCTGGTCACATCTGGGTAGTTGTGTAGTAGCATGGTTACCTCCTGATTCGGGATTGGCGTTCTGGCATCCTATATATCCAATGCACAGGACGCTCAGAATCCATACTATTATTTTTGCTGATGATGCTAGTGTCAGAACTACAAATTCTTGACAAGAATCAAGAGGCGTTCAAAGCGTCAAATGACCGAGAGCTTTTATATAACCAGCATTGATCCTGATGGAATGACTTCATACCCGGAATCAACTCACATTTACAACTTCCATGCAATCCACACAATTCATTCCTAGAGATAACTCATATTCACAAGGTTCACTTGATCCACCCAATTCACACCCCTGGCTATTGTCACCACAGTGACACCCTATACCCCCAAAGGTCTAGCAACAGGGGACATAATACGATAGAGTACGTCTATATGGAAATGCGGGAACCCTGCAGGCTCTGCCGGGCCAAACCAATCATCTTCCGCCTGTATCTCTCAGAGAATATATAAGTTCAGGACGGACCAATTATCGCAATAGCAGTGATCACAAGGTATTAATGGGCATAATCAATGACAAACCACTTGTATGGCGAATGGCCGGAGGCGGTGAAGGATCAGATACTTGCAATGGGCTTTCGGAAAATATGTACATTCCCTAACCACCATTTCCAGTAAATTGTTGCTTGTATGAGGGCACTACGCCCTGCCTGCAACCCCCTTGTCACAGCTGGAGTTGCGAATAACAGGACAGGTATGTGCTTGATCGATGCGGCTGTAGTTCAACTTGTTAAGAACACTGGGGTGAAGTCAAGAACCATCTTGAAGAATCATTCTACAGGCCTAGTGCCACTGAGCCAGCAGGTTGGCTTCTATGATCAGATTATGCTAAGTGATGAGTTACTACCCACCAACACGACATACCAGTGGGGTCCCGAAAGGCCAGTAGCAAACCCAGGACCTGTTTCCGAAAATGTTCCACTGGCTTATGCCCCGCAGGCACAAAAGGTACCTGCTCATCTTAGGAATTAGCTCCCGGTGGCCCTAGGTGTACTAGCAGAAGGCATACGAGCACAAAACGTACTTGATTATCATCGGAATTTCCCCCCTCAGGCGCAAAATGTACCTGCTCATCATGGGAATTACCTCCCTCCGGCGCAAGGGGTACCTTCTCAAAACGTACCTAATCATCACGGGAATTACCCCTCTCCCAGGCAAAACCTGCCAGCCCATCCAGTGATTTACCCTTCTGCTGGGCAAATCATACCAAGCCTTCATGCGAATTACGCTCTTCCAGGTCAAAACATATCTGCTCTTTCCGCTAATAGAACTTTTTCTAATCCCTTAGCACATTCTCCTCCTCTAAACCATTACCCTCGGAACGCCGCAAATGCCCCCGATGCGCCTGTGATTTATCAGATGCCTATGCCAGACACATTGGCAGATCTATCGACTCCGTCTCTAGTGAGCAGTAATTCCCCCACTCTCAGGGTGCTTCCTGGGGGTGGGAATTACGCAGCTTCCAACCCTATGCTAACATGTTAGTTTCTTTCATAACTATTAAGCCCTTTTGTACGTTTTACTTGCTGACTAATGATTATTAGATTGAAGTGCTCTACTTGAGAGGCCCGGTAGTGTGTGTATTATTTGGACCTGACATTCAGGAGGTGGCCAGAGTCAGAGACGAGAATGGAGAGTGATATTGAATTTTCGTCCTGACAAAAATAAGCAGCATTGGTGTTACCCCCATATAAATGAAGTCCAGTTCGCCCAAGTAGATTCCTATTACTTTCTGGGGCCGTGAGCCATGATTTTGAGAAAGGAACCAAGCAACAGAATTCGCTATATACCGGGCACCACTGGAGAAGGCCGCCGAAGGCTCCACTGGGTTCTTTAAAAATGGTTATCTTTCATAGATTATGTTTTCACAGATAGCGATGAAAAGATATCAGTCTGACTCATGTCAAATTCAGCTCTCAATGACCTACTAGATCTCTTGATCAATTCTTACCACAGCGAGGGCGACACATGACTGGCAATGCTATGGTTAAGGGCACACCAAGATCTCAGTTAGCATGCCATCGCTCCTTGGACTGATTCTGCAGCAGGATATATGGCCAACATGCCTTACCAGGCTCCATATGTAGTACCCCAATTTGATTAGAAATTCCAATCAATCGGGGTATTACGAAGATGGAGACCCCTAACGTATTTCACTTTCAGGATCATCCGGCTTATCATCTGATGTTATAGACTCCAGGTGTCAAGGTCAGGACTGCCGAGCGATGCTGCCACCCCCTCTCGGCGACACTGTAGAATTGGCCACAACTCATGCCCCACTCACTGTCAAATCTTTGAGCCAACTGAATGTCCCGTTGTCTCCATCCCTCTTTGGACGCCTAACACGTGGCAGCGAGACTCTCCAGCATGGTGCTCCGGAGGATGCATATTTGGACATTCCTAAATTTAAGCAAACAGACTTAGGTGCATCAAAGCTTTACTTTATAACGGCGTAAAGGTATACATTAGCAGGAATTCAAAGGGCAACAATTGTGAGGAACTGATATTCAAGAGAGGTCACAGGAGCTCAATAGCCAGAAGGGGCTCAGAAAATATGACTGATGAGATGGTACGGCGACTACTTGTAGTATCTAAATAGATTCATTGTTTTATTAGTTGTGTTTAGTCTTTCATGTATTCAGAATTGGAATTGTAAGCTTATACATTAGGTAGATCAGCTGTGCATGGAAATATGGTATTGGTGTCAGGCTACCTCAAAGTCGGAGTGTCGTTGAGTGTCACTGAGTGTCGCTCAGTATCGCTGAGTGTCCATGAGAGTTGATCTCAGCCTCACGCAAAAATAACTAAGTGAGCACTTGCACTTTACAATTGATCCCATCATATATTTCAAGCGGCATGATACTGGGGTGGTCTTCCTTCAAGATATTCACAACAATGTGTTGTAGTCAGGGGAACGATCTCTCCAGGCATCTACAGAAACAACCCCTGGTGTCTGGACCCCGAAGCCGCTTAAAGGGTTATTTAATATAACAATAAAGACACCTAATAAGTATCGATTTGAATTATGAATAGAGCCAAATTTAGAGCTTACAAACTTCAGTCTTCATTTGAATGCTGAGTGCCAGATTGTCAGAATGGTGCGAACCCTACGAAGTCATCACATAATATGGTTCACTGTTTCAAAGTTTGTTTACAACTCAGAAGTCTAGGATGTTTTTTTTGTGACACACAAAGAGCGTTCCTGACGTCTATAAAGGTCGTCTGCTGCCCTTCTTCACTTTCTTCACACCTCCTTTACATTGTTCACTCCCACCCCCCTTCGTCACTTTTGATAGTTGAAATATCCCTCGAGAGGACCCGAAGAGCCCTGGGCAAAAGTGGAGCGTAAGTACTCTTTGTCCAACTCTTTAGTCGTGGGCAATACTAATATTGCATTACTTCAGGCCGCCTAGTGTACCAGCCACAAAGAATTAACAATGAAGCTCCGTGAGCCTAGGAAAGTTTGTTCGCTCAGTGACACCACGGACCGCCGCTCAACATTATTATTACAATTGGTTGTGGAAGTTGGGCAGTCCTGCACGACGAAACTGAAGTCAAGAGCGGTAAACACCAGACTCAGACATGTACTGCTGCCTACAGACAAAGTGTGGAGAGAAGGTAACCAATGAGCTATTGACACTAGCATTCTTCAAACCTCCCATGATATGTGGCTGACAGTTGCCATTCATGTCATAGTGGGCCATCAGGATCCCGTGAGAATCCCTATTTCATTCCGGCCCTTGAGGCTTCTAGGTATGTTAACAACATCCTACCCATATATCCAAGAACTCTTTAAACTAACACATGAATCAGCGGGCGCTATAGCAACACAGCATATGCAAAGAGCTGGTGTGGATTGAAGGATGCTCAAACCAAGACTAGGGCCTGCGACGTATGGTGTCATGATAATAAGAGCTATATCAAGTTCCACTCGGTCAATCCAGGATGGCAAACCAACTATCAATTAACGGTGATCATCAACTTTGCCACCTCTCTTCCTCCTGGCAAATTGCAGATTGAATTTGTAAAAAAAAGATACCAGGCTGACGACATCATGCAGGTCAGTCATTAACTGAGGATTTTGGTTAAGAACAGGGATAAGAAACTGCTGACAGCAATGGAGGCTGACTACGCAGAGCATGCGGAGGATGTGGTTGCTCGACATATGGGTAAGTGATCGATTGAGGCTAAGTTCGGCACCTCTTTCTTGTAATACCTATCATGAGTGGTATCGCCGAATTCGACTTCGGCATATTCCCCACGGGCAATCAGGATCTATATTGTTCACCGAAAAGGTGCCCATTGAGGTATACATGTGTTTATTGACCACCACTGGTGGCAGAATTGCTCCGATCAGGGAATAGGCTCGGCAGTCGTCGAGTCGCCAAGCATTAAAAACCTGTTTGGCGTGATAAATGGCCAATGCACTTAGGTGGTGATTCGGTGCTCTCGATATCTCATAGGCCCAACTCGTGAGATTAACAATGCACTAAGTCTAGATCCTATAGCCCCACTCCCCCTCTGAGATCTCATCTGTCTCTACAAAGAGGATGACCTTCACACATGGCTCATTGCCAAGGATGGCAAACATCCTCTGAAACTCATAGTTCTGGAATCACGCCTTTAGGAAGTAGGAGATGACAGATCAATGCCAGAGCCCGTAGCAGGTGGACACCCATTTTCAACCACAATGTTTCCAATCACTCCAGGCAAGCAGAAGATATTGTGGGAGGCACTCAATGGGACAACAAGGACAACAAGAACAACAAGGAAAACAAGGACAATAAGGACAATAAGGACAATAAGGACAATAAGGACCACAAGGGCAACAAGGATGACCACATCGTGGTGAGAAATAGGCGTATAAGGTAGCGATCCAGGGAGCAATGGGATAAAGTGCAAGAAAGAAACGATTGCAAGGAGGACCACCGTGATGAGGACCACCACAAGAAAGATGTGGTGCAAAGCGAATGGGAATCTCAGATTCCCCAGGAGGGGCAGACAATTGTTATCCACATAACTTCATTGTTTTTCAGCTAAGTAGAAGAATGCCAGACTCAATAACTGAACCGTCTGAATAGGCCAACAATTTGGGCGACCGAGCCCTATTTAAGCAATTCGGGGCCAGGAGGTTTCTCCCATTGGTCGTGGAGGAGAAGACATGGGGCTCTAATCCCATCATGCCAGTGTCCCGCTCCGAGGCATCAGCTGCTTCAGATTCAAAGCAGCTGAGAAGCATTCTACCGCTTATCAACCGGATGCCTTGGATGGCTGGCTCGCGGAAAAATCACACCTGGAGAAGAAGTGATAGTGATACATAAGATGGCGCTGAGGAGTGTCCTCCTGCTCGACTCTCTGGTACACTTGATCAGTGTCTAGTTAGCGCTCCCACCCCTGTCAGCCCTACAGTTGCGCCAGATTCCACTATCCCCAATACTGAGCCAATTGAGCCTTGTCCCACTACAGCAAAAGATGACCTTATGCCATTCACGCCCAGTACGCGAAATACAAACACGGTTTAGAAGGCTACACAAACCACGGCCTCTCGGCTGGATCATCATATCATGACCTCCCCTAGGCTCCCTCATTCCTGGAGCCCTGACACTCATGATGCCCGTACAGCCGCAGGACAAAGCACCAAAACACTGGCAAATGCTGGTCGACGAACCACCAGGATTGCTGGCAACTAATTCTTTATTCTATGGAATTTCTTTTACTTTTTCATTACCTGTCTGATTGTGCAAGTTGCGTAGTTTAGATAATAATTTTTCATCCGGAGATTTTCTTAGCCAGTATTGGATATTAGTTATATTATTAAGCACCCTTGCATTCGAATCTTGAATAACAGGCTATTGAAATCTCTTGTGCCTGATCACATTTGTTCCCTTGCATGTCAGACTCCCCACCTTGACTTGGCTGAAGCTTAATGTTTGCTAGATTCGGCACATATCGCTTTATCAAACCAGAACTCTCCAGGCCCTGGGGGCCGTTATCGAGTGACTACGGTACCTTCTACATTAATGTATGTGATTGGTCAGCTGGAGATAAGATTCCATAATTTTCTTCCACTTTAGGTGTGGCCAGTGTCTCCCTAGAATTATTCTCACCAACAAATCCATTTTTCACGAGTACCACACCTTAGGAACACCCTCATTTGGTACAAATCTTTAAGCTTGAAGTCTTGAAATCCTGAAGTGCTGAGAGTGGGAGGATCAATAACACAATTTTGACTATTCAGGAAACGATTTTGCGTAGGACTCTATCTGCATTCAATAAAAAATGATATTATATAATGCTGTAACGACACTACAGATAGGTAGCTACAGTGGACGAGACTCAAGCCCATATGGGATACCAAGAGGTAACCAGATTGAGGCTAGACCGGTATACTTAGTATACGACCGGTAGGCATGAGTTGGTACAAGTATCTACAAAGTGACTTGGTGACATAGGGTTAAACAGGGTAACCCAGGTAGGCCAACATTAACTTGATGGGCAGGGTAACCTTCAGAGGGTATGTTCACATAAAGTTAAGGACACTTAGAAAATGTTGCCTGGGTCTCTGGGGAAACCATAATTGTGATTGCGTAGACCCCTGAGTGCAATAAAGACATGAAGGGGCAAAGTTACCCTACCTTGGAAACATGATTACCCTACCATGGGAACTTAGTTACCCTAATGATGTACCCTGGTTAAGCTACATGCACTGACAAAGTCGGCTGCAGACTTAGGAGAAAGTTATCTCTAAGTAGTAGGGCTCATGGATGTTGATAGGTTTGGTCCATCACAAAATGGGCTACTGACTGAGCAGCAGTGGTCCGAAACTCCTGTCACTTTCAGGGGATATGCCTAACACCCCCCTGCTGCCCCAGGATTGGTACAGTGCGACAGCACGGTATGGCTGTGTAGTTGTGTGCTTCCTAGTACAGTGAGATCCATACAAACACTCCCACAACACCGTATGAGTTGTGGCCGTCCAACCGACCAGAAGCTGTTGGCAGGATATATAAGGGGTATGAGGGTGACCAGCTCCTGGGGCGCCACCTGGATAACACCTGGGAACCACCTACAGGCATACTTTGACCTCCTGGTAGTAGTATGGTTAATAGTAGAGGGCTCGGGGCTGACCGGAGAAGCTACAAGGGTTCCGGGGCAACCAGCCCAATGCCAGTCCTCGGCTACCCCGCGAACTGTAGTATTACCATGGGTTATTAGTAGACTCTAGAGGTTTGAGTCTTGCCATGATTTAAGAGAATCCCGCACAGTTGGCTGTAGGTAGTACTCATGCACTCAAGTAGTAGGAGATTTCTTATGGTGGGAGCACGTAGTCAGGTTTAGAAGCTTAGTATACTCAAGTCGATTTGCCGATAGACTGCGTAGCTTGTATAGAGGAAACCATCACTGGCCCCAATGGATATTATCTCCACATTGGGCATGTCTGTCGGCCACTAACATGCTACAGATAGGAAAGGGCTTTTGCTCATGCAAAGGTAGTTAGAGAGACATCACCGGAAGCACTTCTTCGTTGTGGAGATAGTTAATATCCAAGCGGTCCAACTGTCTCCGAGACTTCGTTCGCTTTAGGAAGGTGAGTTGGGCAGCCCTGAGCTGAGCAGAGTGCACGCAAAAGGTCAGAATAGTTGATGGGTGTCCTCTGGCTTTACATTATTCTACTTACCTAAAGCAAGAGACCTTCTATTCTCATAACCAACGATCCTCAAGAGAACTTATTGAGTGAAGCTTTCAGGCTTAACGATATTAAGTTTTACCACTTGATTCTACTTCGAAAATATCTTTATCTTTAATTTGATCCTTACTTCTACTTTGAGTCTTCGGTGCAGTCGCAATCCTAGGATCCGTCTTCTTACCCAGTGCCCCGGTTAGAGTACATCGTTAAGCGTACTCACTTAACTCTCTTCTGAGAATTGTTGATTGCAGACACCTACTGTTAAAATTGTTTGAATACGAGTCACCTGTCTGGTACAAGATGTATCAGGTGGAAAGAATGATGTCTAACTCAGTAGCTATGCACTGTTCGCATTCCAATCAAAGCTCAAACCAGGGTTTCCAAGACCTCTTCATGTTCAATGCCTATACAGACTTGATGGGATTGGGATACACCCAGGTGGTAGATTTATTGGAGTACAAACCCACTCCTAATGAAGAGGAGTTAGTCGAGGTAGTTATTGAGGAGCCATGTGGCCTCTTGGCTATCCTGACCCAAGATAACACTGTGAGGAAATGAGTGCCGGAACAGCATAGGAGCATTATCACATTTGAAACCTTCGTTCGAGACATATTTGATCCCTATCTTCTGCAGGAAGTAGGCAAACATGTTCAAGAGGCCCAAGGTCATTTGGACAACTTTGTCGAAGAGAAACAGTTGATGTTTCAAGAAGAAATAGTCAATAGTGGGAATTGATAGATGCGGGAACAGCAGAATGCGCACCGTGGGCAAGCCATGTCGGTGCTGATATTTAAGGGAACAGTAGCAGCCCTCGATTATGCCAGAAGTGAAAACTATGACATTGACCTTGAAAACAATGCTGTGATGAGAGCAGCTCCCCTGTTGTATTTTTTTCAAGTGCCCCCTGTTCACTATGCTGCGGAATTGGTAATGTATATCGTTGACGAAAAATACAAGTCCTTTCTGACCGATCTTGCATCGCAGAACGGGCGACATCAAATACAGCTGGATGCCTAACAGCAGCAGTTTAGGGACGAGTAGCAGCAGCTTGCTCAATCCACATGAATGGCTATCCCCGTACTAATCTGGTATCGCCCAAACCCTCAGTTTGAGAGGCCAAACCCCTGTCACCCTCACTGGTCTAGGTAAGGCACGGGAGCGATGGAAGGCCAGCAAAGAATGGAGCATTGGCCTTGGTTCTAGTTGCGTTTCACCTCAACCAGCAACCCTTACTACCAATCCTCTGGCGGCTGCCCTCCCGGTAGTTGAGCCAAGAACAACTGTCATTCCTTATGCTATCGCTGCATCAACTCCTTTGCCAGTGACACGTCACAACCCAACGGTCTTTGCTCTAGCAACAGTCCCTCCTACTCCAGCCAAACCTTCAGGTAATCCAGAATAGGGCGGATTTCCGCGCCCAGTGGCACAGTCGGCTATGGCTTATTGTTCCGCTGGTTGTACGATTGAGGGAGATTGAAGTCAACTCACTTGGACTCATCAGGTAACTTGTCTACGAAGTGAGGGTAAACCTATTGTACTACCCCCAACTCCTGAGCCACAACACTCGAAGTTGAAAAAGATCCTTTGCCCTTATTGTAATGCATCAACGCATACAGCATGGACGATTGTCGGGATTTCATCAAGAAACCCCCACCCCGACAGAATACCACCAACCAATCTCCTATATCTTCGATGATGTTGATACCCCGCTCACATAGAATGGATCAACCTAGTGAGGAATGTTCAAGGTTTAGTGGATATGATAGGCCCAGGTCTACCCGAGGTAGAGATACTGGAGGTACTAATGGAGAAGACAGAGGTAGAATTCCGCCTACTGTTGGAAATGGTGCCGGTGGGGGAGACCCAGGTGATTCCGCCCCTCTTCCGATAGTGACAACTCCGACTCCCTTTCCTTTGATCCGCGCAATATCCTGGGTACTCGTCGAGAACCGTAAAATGATGCAAGGAAGGCAACGTATGATAAATGGTTAAAAATAAAAAAAAGGCTTCTTAAGCTTCAGAAGAGGCAACGGAAGAGGAAGAGATCAGCTCACAAGCCAAAAAAGCTGAAGCTACTTGGGGTACACCCTTTTGGTGGTGATCCTGAGGATACCCAACGTTTCATACAAGATGTCGAGAATAGGCTGAGTAATTTTAGAGAATCCCTTGTGGATGATATGGATAAAATCAGCCTTGTCATTCCCCTGCTCTGTGCCGAAGCCAAAAAATGGTACCATAGCATTCCTGTCTATATCAATGAGGATGCAGCCATCTATGACAAGAGGCCGTTTGAGCACAATAATGTTCTTCAAACATGGGAAGGCTGTCGCAAGCGTTTGGTACTCGGTTTGGGTGGGCACTCAGATCAAGATCGCACTTTTTGACAATGGAATTGTTTATCCATGCAGCCAGGAAAGATTGATCTGTTTCTAGATGAACTGATCCGGCTGGCAAATCAGTTAAATTATGGTGGGGACTATGTGAAGGATAACTCTCGCGTTGGGATAACTACTGATTTCCGTAATGCGTGGGCTATGAAGACTCCACACCCCAAAGACTAGGTTGACTCTTCAAACCTCCTGCAAAATACAGGTCACCAGCTAGCAGATGTCGATTCTTTCAACTGTACAGTTGTCAGGACAAAGGACTCCTCTAATAGTGACAAGAGTGACGATAGGCATACCTCCATTATGAAGCAGCAGATGGAGAGAAAGGTGCGGGCCCCCGAAGTCCCAAACCTACCAACCCAGCACCATGGTCTTTCCAACTGCCAGAATCAGAGCATGCAAAAGCGCATAAATATATGGCGCAAACTCTGATCGATCATCGCAAACGGTTAAACCAATGCTTACACTGTGGGGATCCCAATCACTTCTGGCGCAAATGTCCTGCTGCCACTCCAGAGGTCGCCTCGGCCAAGCTTAATAGTAAGCAGACCTTTAATGAGATAGGCCACCAGGTACAGGCTCCGATCCCGAAAGCAAGGCGCATTGAGCCTCCTAAGCCTGTTAAAAGAGTTAAAGAGGAAATCCGCCAATGGGCTCCGCAAATACTAGAAGTGGATACCGATGCATCAGACTAGGTAAGTCCCGGCATCTATTCTCTAGTCTTAGAAAAGCACAGACTCCGGGTCCAAGCTCAGATGGCATGAAGAACGGAGATGCAAGATGGGAACCTTATGTTCCTCCCTCAAAGAACCTACAAGCGGAAACCAACATGGACTATAGGAATGACTGCGTGGATTGGTTTTTCTGCAGAGGTTTTGGGAGATGGTTAAGGCTCTTTCTTTAGTGTTCATATTGATTTGATTTCTTATCTGATTTGGCGAAATTTTGTTTCTTTCATAAGGAAGGAAATGGTGTTGGAGTTTTTCAGTTTCATGTTATAAGGGTTATCGTTTGATTTCGTCAGGCTGGACTTGGCTTAGCAATTGAAGTTATTCTGCAAGTGTCCCTAAGGAGGGTTGAGGACCCGAAATCATGCTGGCATGATAGTCAACCCTCAAGCTATTTGAAACCCCATAATTGTACCTATGTGATACCTACTCACAACCTGCTGTGCTCGCTCTTGTATCGGAAGGCAAGACATATTGAGCAGTAATCCCAGGAAAACACCACCACACACCTGATACTAACTAACAATGTTTAGTGACGAGAGACCCGCTATGCAGGGGAGGCCTGCAGGCCCTCCACTACATAATAGGTCTATACAGGTGAATGTGAGGCTTGAGTGGAGCCATAATGGAAAGAAACAGAGCGAATAGGCTCTTTTATTGTTGGATAGTGGCACTACAGGCACAGTATTAAGTAGTGCTTGGGGTTAAAATGCCCAGCTACCATGTATACATCGGGAGACCCCGACACCTATTTCAGATGCAAGCGGAAATCACATTCCTGACTCTGGCCTCCACCATACAAAGACTGTCGATACGTGTATTGGAGATCATACCAATTAAATGAGATTTGAGCTTGCCGATATGCCTCTAGGACATCTGTATGCTTATCTACCAATGGGATGGTTAAAGGACCACAACACAGATATTAACTAGGGGAAAGGGAGTCGCAAGTGGCGCTCCTTATACTATTGCAAGACTCATTGTCTCTGTAGCAAGAGCCGCATCCAGTTTATCACAAGCAAAGAACTCTTAGCCGAGGATCCCAATACCATGTTTGTATGTGGGATGCGTCTTGGGACTGGTGAATACGGAGAAGACATTATTAGTCTTAAGCTGCTGCCGGAATACCAGAATTACACGGACATATTCTGCGAAGAAAAGATCAATATCTTGCCAAAGCATACGAATATGACCACTGCATTGACTTGGTCCTGGGCTCTAACTTGCCCAAAAATAACATATACCCACTCACTATGAGAGACCTATAGGTATTAAAGAAGTATATAAATGAGATGGAACAGTCGGGCAAGATCCGGAGGTCCTCCTCTCCAATCGGTGCTCCTATTCTGTTCGTGCTGAACCCTCATGGCACACTTCAGTTATGTGTTTATTACCAAGGGTTAAACAAGATTACTATTAGGAATAAGTATCCATTACCCTTGATCCAAGAGCTACGTAGTAGACTCGGGAAAGCCACAGTGTTAACAAAACTGGACCTGAAGAATGGCTACTACCTTATCCGCAAGGTGGAAGCAGGAGAATGGAAAACGGCTTTTAAAAGTCGGTATGGCTTATATGAATATATGGTAATACCTTTTGGACTTTGTAATGCACCATCAACTTTCCAAGGAATGACAAATGATGTATTCTGTGACATGTTGAATGTAGGGGTTATGACCTATATGGATGACATCCTGATCTATTCTGAGACTATAGAAGAACATGTTCCCATGGTAAGGAAAGTGATGGATAGGCTGCGGAAGGCAGGCCTATGTGTTAGCATAAAACAGTCAACCTTCCATGTGAGAGAAGTAGAATTCCTTGGATACAAGATCTCTGACAATGGAATATCAATGACAACCAAGAAGGTTGAAGATATCACTGCGGGGTTATCACCACAAAAGGTCGTTGATGTGTAAAGGTTTATCGGCTTTGTCAATTTTTACTGCCGGTTCATTAAGGGGTTTAGTAAAATAGCCAAAGCTTTAAATGACCTAACAAAGAAAGGCATCAAGTGGAATTGGAACAATGCTTGCGATGAGGCATTTGATAAGCTCAAAAGAGCATTCACAATAGGTCCTATATTAACCCATATTGATAACACAGGTCCCACAAAGTTGGGGACCGATGCCAGTGACTTTGCTCTGGAAGTAGTAGTATTTCAATTATGAGAAGATGAGCAATGGAACCCAGTGGCCTTTTATAGCTGCAAGTTCCCACCTCCGGAAGTCCACTATGGTGTTCACGATAAGGAAATGACAGCTATAGTTGGTGTATTTCGAGAATAGAAATATATGTGGAGGTCCGTGAAAGATCAGATAACAATCTGTACCGATTATAAGAATTTGGAGTACTTCAATACTACCAAGATACTCAACAGAAGGCTGCATAGCTAGGCTGAATTCCTGCAATTGTTAAATTGCAAGGTTGTTTACTGTGAGCGAAGGCTAAAGGAAAAGGCCAATGCATTGTCTAGGCGTAGAGAATACAGCCCTGAAGGAGGGAGTATGTTAGGTGCACGGACTCCCATAAGGATTGAGAGGGCAAAGTTACCCTACCTTACCACGCACCAACTGTGAAGGAAAAAAGATAACAGCCCCTCCAGCCCCGGCGTTGGGAGAGCGCGTCATCACTGGCCGCCTGAGTAGTTTTGTCCCAACACCAAAGACCACTAACGATGGAACACATGTTATAACACCATATACGTCGCGGCTGTCGGTCCGACCTGATCCTTTTCGCAGGTTATATGAGGGGGGGGAGACCTTCGAGCACCTTATGCAGGTGGAAGCAGATCAATTGGATAACGGCGCATAATGCTACAGACACTTGAAGACAGAGAGTCGAAAGAGTGGGTCGAAGGTAAGGGGACGTTTCGCACGAAAGTTAGTCCACTGGTACCTACAAAGACATGTAGAGTATGCAGAAGGTAACTGTAACAGGGGCACTCTGTAGGAAGATGGATCCTAAGATTGCGACCGCACCGAAGACTCAAAGTAGAAGTAAGGATCAAAATAAAGAGAAAGATAATTCAAAGTAGAATCAAGCGGTAAAACTTAATATCGTTAAGCCTGAAAGCTTCACTCAATAAGTTCTCGCGAGGATCGTTAGTTATCAGAATAGGGTGTCTCTCGCTTTAGTTAAGTAGAATAATGTAAAGCCAAAGCACACCCGTCAACCATTCTGACCTTTCGTGAGCACCCTGCTCAGCTCAGGGCTGTCCAACTCACCAGCCTAGAGTGAGCTAACACTCGGAGGCAATCGGACCGCTCGGCTATTAACTGTCTCCACAAATACGAAGTCGTTCCGGTGATGACTCTCCAACTACATCTGCATGAGCGAAAACTGTTTCATATCGGTAGCATATCAGTGGCCGACCGACATGCCCACTGTAGAGATAATATCCATTGGGGGTCACTGGCCAAGCAGTTGTTTCGTCTATACAAGCTACGCAGTCCATCGGCAAATCTACTTGGCTATGCTAAGCTTCTAAACCTGACTGCATGCTCCAACGATAAGAAATCTCCTGCTGCCTGACTGCATGGGCACTACCCACAGTCAACCATGGGGGACCTTCTTAAATCGTGAAAAGACTCAGACTTCTAGAGTCCACTAATAACCCATCGTAATGTTACAGTTCACGGGGTAGCCCGGGACTGGCTTTGGGGTGGTTATCCTGGAAGCCTTGCAGCTTCCCCAGTCAGCCCCAAGCCCTCTACTGTTAACCAGACAACTACCCGGAGGTCAAAGTATGCCCGTAGGTGGTTCCCAGGTGTTATCCAGGTGGTGCCGCAGGAGGTGGTCACCCTCACACCCCTTATATATCCTGCGAACAGCTTCTGGTCGGTTGGGCGGCCACAAGTCATACGGTGTTGTGGGAGCGTTCCTATGGATCTCACTTCACTAGGAAGCACACAACTACACAGCCGTAGCGTGCTGTCGTGCCGTACCAACGCAGGGGCCGCAGGGGGGTGTTAGGAATATCCCCTGAAGGTTACAGGAGGTTTGGACCACTCCTGCTCGGTCAGTAGCCCGTTTCGTGCCCAATGAAGCGGCCCTTTGAACATCTAAAAGCCCCACTATAGTGGGATACCTTCCCCCTAAGTCCACCGATGACTTTGTCGGTGAAGGTAGGGGAACTTGGGTACCTCAGTAGGGTAACTGGGTCCCTAAGGTAGGGTAATCATGTTTCCAAGATAGGGTAACTTCACCCTGTTATGCCTTTATTCTCTTTGGAAGTCCGCGCAACCACATATAATGTTACCCCGGAGACCCGTGCAACCTTTATTATGTTTCCTTAACATTACGCGAACATGGCCTCCAAAGGTTACCCTGTCGAACCCGATGTCACCAAGTCACTTTGTAGATACTTGTACCAACTCATCTGCACCGTTAGTCTACTAAGTATACTGGTCTATCCTCAATCTGGTTACCTCTTGGTATACCATATGGGCTTGAGTTTAGTCCACTGTAGCTACCTATCTATAGGGTCGTTACAGTAACTATGCCCAGTAAGTGGATCCGGTACATCCACAAATGACAGGTTGACACAAGATGGAGTTCGAGGGAAACAACCCATAGGTACGATCCCGAGAACAAGTAGTGTAATGCCAGAAGAGCAGAATACGATATGCAGTTACAGGTCAAATTCTCGACTGAACCAACCAAAGAAGATTGGCCATCTTCTGTCCAGCGAGTTAGACTACTCCCGGAGAACACAGGGGCAAGATAATTCGTAACCATTGTCGTCAACGGATAAATGGATGAGCTGACACCTAACCTGGTTTTCACACCATCAGGAATAACAGAACCGCAGACTGATATGTTGGCCATGGGAGCAAAAGATGTAGTAGAGAGTTTTCAGGGTCTACGAGTGTTCGCTCTCAGGGGAAGTTCGCAGAAATGTCAGCAAGATACTTAGTTAGGATAGAGTTCGTATGTATACCGCGATTGCTCTGACGGGGAATATAAATATCGTAGCATCTTCGCTCCTGTTAGACACAACAAGTACGAAGAAGAGATCTTTTCAATATAATCGGTTTCTAGTTTATCGTTACCAATACTTCGACGAGCTATCCCAAAGTACACCATTATATCTAGCCTACATTACTCTTGTCTTCTTAACGTGTTCTTCCATTTAAAACAATTCAGGTCCTAGCTGTCGGAATACCTCACGCCGAAGCTACCACCTAACAGAGTAATTCTGATCCTGACCCATTTTTCCATCTGTATTAGTATGTTGGCCAGGAGCTGGACATCCAGCGACCACAGGTGTTGCTGTCCTGCCAAGGACATTGGCCATAGTCCGCATTTAGGGCGGCTCTGCTTAAGGCAGTTGACCAGGACCAAAGCTACTTGTATACGTTCAAGTTGGTACTAAACGGCAAGAAGAATGTTGATACAAGCCTAAGTATCATCAAAGATTTACTCTGTTATAAAAACAGGTGGTATATCCCAAAGGACAAGGCCTTGAAGCCAACAATCCTGGAGGCTGAACATGATTCACGCATGGCTGGACACTCCGGAACCTACAAGACTATTGGTAAGGTTAGGGCAAACTTGTATTCGCCAAAAATGGATGAACAGATCACAGAGTATGTTCTCTGATGCGATGTAATAAGGTCATCCAGCATAAGAGGAATAGGCTGTTGGAGCCTATAGATGTTCCTATTAGACCGTGAACCTGCAACTCCATGGACTTCATTGTGGGGCTACTCAAATCAAAGAGGGTATACACAAATATGGGTCATAGTGGACAGGTTGTCAATGATGGCACATTTCATCCCCCTCAAGATAGAGAAGTAGCGCTAATCTTTCAGAAGGAAATCTGACGTCTTCATGGGCTCCCAGAAACAACTTTCTGGGACTCAGATACTCGGTTCACATCCAAGTTTTGGATAAGCCTAAAACCGCAACAATTGCGAGTCAAATTGAATATCTCCACTGCGTTCTATCCTGAAACCGATGGGCAAACCAAAATTCTCAATCAGACACTGAATCAGTACTTGCGCAGTTACTGTTCGTATTACCAGGATGATTGGGTAGAAGTGCTTCCCTTTGCTGAGCACGCCTATAACATTGCTCTATCAGAAACTGCCAAGGCAAGTATTTTTGAAATCAATTACGGATTCACTGCACAGATACAATAGTCGGGGATGGTGTCGGATAATCAAGACATACACCCAGATAGTGCGGTTGTAGTAAAGGATTGGGAAGGGACATGGCAAGAGATCCGAGAGATATTACGACGGGCACATGAAAGACAACAAAAATGGCGTGATCAAAAACGACATCCTTCTTCTGAATATGTCACACTAGAGGATATCAGCCAAGGCAGGGTAAGGAAAGCAGACCGTGTAATATTAAATCAAAAAAACAGTAGAACTAAAAGGCATATGAAAAAGCCGGACAATAAAATGTTGGGACAATGTGTGGTCAAGTGGAAAATTGGATCCAGAGCCTATGAGTTGAGGTTGCCTGCAGGGTGGACAATCCATCCAGTATTCAATGTTGGGTTGTTGGAACCCCACCGCAAGGATCCTATCGGGAAACCTGAGTTGGCGATGTTAGGTGGCAGCCCCGGCGTGAGGTATTCCGACACCAAGGACCTGAATCGCATTATATCAGAAAACTCGCTAAGAAGACGCGAGTAATGTAGGCTAGATATAATAATATACTTCGGGCTAGATAGGCGAAGTATTGGTAACGAGAAGAAAAAAACTTATTATATTGATAAGATCTCCTCTCCGTGCTTGTTGTGTCTAATAGCAGCAAAGATACTACGATATTTATATTCCGCCTCTAAGCACTCGCAGTATACATGCTAACTCTATACTAACTAAGTATCTTGCTCACAATTCTGCGAACTTCACCTGAGTGCGAACACTCGTAGACCTTGAAAACTCTCTACCAGACCTTTTGCTTCCATGGCCACCTTATCGGTCTGCGCTTCAGTTATTCGTGATGGCGTGGAGACCACGTCAGGTGTCAGCTCATCCATTTATCCGTTGACAACAATGGTTACAAATTATCTTGCCCCTGTGCTCACCGAGGGTAGTCTAACTCGCGAGACAGAAGATGGCCAATCTTCTTTGGTTGGTTCTGTCGAGAATTCGACAGGCAACTGCATGTTGTATTCTGGTCTTCCGGCATTACACGACTTCTCCTCGGGATCGTACCTATGGGTTTTTTCCCTCATACTCCCTCTTTTACCAACCTGTCCTTTGTGGATGCACCGGATCCACTTACTGGGCATAGTTACCTCCTTCATACACTACACGTCTTTGTAGGTAAGAGGGGACTAACTTTCGTGCAAAACCTCCCGTTACTCTCTACCCACGCTGCCGACTGTTTATCTTCGAGTCTTCGTAACCTTTTGAGCCATCCTCCGATTCACCTGCATCCACTTGCATAAGATGCCACAAGGTCTGCCCTCATATGCCCTGTGAACGAGATCTGGTGGGGCGGACGGCCGCGACATATACGGTGTTATAGGATGTGTTGCAATGACAGTGGTCTTTGGTGTTGGGACACAACGACCTACGCGGCCAGTGATGACGCGCCGTCCCAACGCCAGGGCTGGAGGGGGGTGTTATCTTTTTCCTTTGGAGTTCGTGCATGTCAAGGTAGGGTAACTCTGTCCTGTAAATCCTTACAGGCAGTCCGTGTGCCTAACAGGCGAGGCCAGCCCTGAACATTGTGAATAGTAAGCCCAGTTAGGTTGTCTGAGAGGTAGTGGACAGCTGGTGGTATGGAAATCCTAAACCAAAGTTTCCTCACCGCTGTGTGCAATACTTAGTTGCTTGGGAAGGGTACCGACCAGAGAAGAATTCCTGGGAACCATTCGAGAAGTTAGAAGATACTGCTATGCAGACCTTGGTGAATTTTCACGACCGGTATTCATCTAAACCTAGAGACCATAGGGTTGTGAAGGTACCTATGGGTGGAATGAAAAGACGACACTAAGATCTGAGGACAGATGTAGAGAAGAGGGGAGTGGTGTAACAACCCTACAGATCGGGAGCTACAGTGGACTAGACTCAAGCCCATATGGCACCCTCTGAGGTAACCAGGTTGAGGCTAGACCAGTATACTTATGATACGACCGGTAGCCATAAGTTGGGACAAGTGTCTACAAAGTGACTTGGTGACATAGGGTTAGACAGGGTAACCCAGGTAGGCCAAAGTTACCCTGCTAGGCAGGGTAACCTTCTCAGGGTATATTCCCGTAAAGTTAAGGACATCTAGTAAAAGTTGCATGGGTTTCTGGAGCAACATTATATGTCGTCGGGCACACCCCAGGCCGCAATAAAGGCATGAAAGGGCAAGGTTACCCTACCTTGAAAACATGATTACCCTACCATGGGGACTCACTAACCCTAGTGTGGTCCCCCAGTTACCCTACCTTCACCAACAAGGTCGTCGGCAGACTTAGGGGAAAGTTATCCCACTATAGTGAGGCTCAAAGATGTTGATCCAGATGATTCGTATATCACAAAATAAGCTACTCACGGCGTAGGAGTGGTGCAAACCTCCCGTAACGTTCAGGGGATATTCCTAACACCTCCCTGTGGCCCCAGCGTTTGTATGGCGCAACAGCACGGTATGGCTGTGTGGCTGTGTGCTTACTAGTAAGGTGAGATCCATAGAAACACTCCCACATCTCTGTATGAGTTGTGGCTGTCCAACCGACCAGAAGCTGTTGGCAGTATATATAAGGGGTGTGAGGGTGACAACCTCCTCATCTTTCTCGTCCACTCTACCTCCAGCGATTGAAATCTCAACACCATGGGACCTCATCGTGAGAGTGTCCACTGCCTCTGATCTTCCCCGCCCGTGGCAACTGCTCGCGGGTTTATCACGCTTGCTTCTCTTTCCCCTCTCTGCCGCCTTTGGCCTCCCCTCCCTGGGGTTATGGGTTCCTTCCTGGTCCCGTTCTGTCTTCATTGGAGCACGCTTGCGTTGACGTTGCTACCTCTCTCTCTGCATCTTGCGATGCATCTCGCTTAGCGTTTTGCACGGTCAGCAACCCTTTTTTCCTCGTCAACACACGGTCACTAGCTTCGGGCTATCGGTGAGGTAGTTGCCCTGGCGGCCCTGCTCACTGGTATTGCACTCTCTCCTGGGTTGCTTGGTCGGTATGGTCGGCATTCGAACAATCGTGAGTCTGGCTCCGTCCTCTGTGTTCGTACTTCTTATTCTTTAGCGAGCCTTCTCTCTCCCGCTTCCCACGGGTCAGATCCGCTTACACCGTACTGCTACTCCCTCCTTGCTGGCATCTTACTGCCGCTAGCTGGCACCTTACTGCCTCATCCCCATCGCTGGCACCATTACTGCTGAGTGGCCCTCCTCGCTGGGTGACTCCCCTTGCCTTCTTCACCCCCTACCCGATTTACTCTACGGTCGCTGCCCGTTTCAGTTACCCCGGGGTCATGGTATAGCACTGCCTGCTTGACTTGGACTCCATTCCGCGGCGCGCCGATATAACGGGCACTCTGCCCCTGTCCCACCTTGCCCCTAAGCCATTAGGTTTGAGGAATTCCCTTAGGTACTCCGGCAATAGTAGTTTTATCCTTCCGCTCCGTCAGCCCTGGGCCGTAAGATTCTTTTCTTCTGTCGCGGGAGGCCCGCCCAAGTGTTTGTGTCTTGCTCTAGTTTCGTTTCTATTCATGTCTTTCCCTACGTGTCTGGAGGAAGGTATTGCTTTGCTTTGCTTTCGTCTTAGGTGCTGTGAGGGGGAGGGGTGTGCTCTGGGTTCGACGGATTTGATTTTTTCCATGAGGGTGTGAAGCGGGTCGTTGGATTGTTTATAGTTTTGTTCACACCATAGCTAGCGCTCCATGCGGTTTCTTGTACTTTAACGACAAATACATGATATAAATAAAAAAAATAAAAAAACGGTGACAACCTCCTTGGGTCGCTCCTAGCGCCAGCTGAGACAGCGTTGTCGCGACCTGCTCATGAAAGAATGGAAAGACCGGGCCCAGGACCTGTCGATATACCCATACCCCATCTCCCTCAAGCCCCATCCCTTCATGGACCTAAACCTGTTCGACGCAGGCAAGCTACACCAGTTGAGATAAGGAAAAAGCTACCTCTGGGCCCACCTGTCATGGGACAACGAGAATAGTACCACCTGCCCTAGCTGTAACAAGGCCCCCAAGACCTTAAAGCACGCCATACTGTCCTGCCCCACGAGGGAGCCATCGAGGTTCCGCCACCTTCAAGCGGTCACTGATCTTGGCCCCGACGCCCCCGTCTGGTCCTCTGCCACCCTCCTGGGTGCCCTCTCTCGCTTGATCAGGTCGACAAAGACCACCTTCCCCCCAGGCATGCTTGCTCGGCCCTCTTCGGCTGCTGGTTCGGTGTCTTCCCGGTCCTCTAATGTAGTTGCATTTGGTTATTTCATGTCGTCACAGGAAAGCTAGGTTTACTATATTTGTTCCTTCAAGTTTGTCAAAGTGCTTGCAGTTTCTGTTGGTTTTTAGAAGGGTTTTCTTGATTTACGAATTTAATTTCTCTGCCCATATGTGGGCCAGGGACCGGTACGGACCCCTATGAAGATGACCAGAGATGGACGTTTCCTTTGTTTGTTTGTTTTGAATTTTGGGTTTTGTTGTCGCCATGGCTAGCACTCCAAGCGATTTCTTGTACCTTAACAACCAATATATGATATAAAAAAATTAAAAATAAAAGAGAACAAAAAAAAGGGTGACGACCCCCTGGGGCGCCCCCTAGATAATACCTGGGAACCACCTATGGGCATACCTTGACCTCCGGAAGGTAGTATGGTTAACAGTAGAGTACTTAGGGCTGACTGGGGAAGCTACGAGACATCAAGGGCAACCTGCCCAATGCCAGTCCCAGGGTACCCCGTGAACTGTAGCATTACCATGAGTTATTAGTAGACTCTAGAGGTTTGAGTCTTGTCATGATTTAAGAGGGTCCCGCATGGTTGGCTGTGGGTAGCACCCATGCAGCCAAGCAGTAGGAGATTTCTTATCGTGGGAGCATGCAGTCAGGTTTAGACGCTTAGTATACGCAAGTAGATTTGCCGATGGACTGGGTAGCTTGTATAGATGAAACCACTGCTGGGCCAGTGAGTCCCAATTGATATTATCTCTACAGTGGGCATGTCAGTCGGCCACTCACATGCTACCGATAGGAAAGAGTTTTCGCTCATGCAGATGTAGTTGGAGAGACATTACCGGGAGCGCTTCCTCCTTGTGGAGATAGTTAATATCCCAGCAGTCCAACTGCCTCCAAGGATTCGTTCGCTTTAGGATGGTGAGTTGGGCAGCCCTGAGCTCAGCAGGGTGCTCGCAAAAGGTCAGAATGGTTGACGGATGTCCTCTGGCTTTACATTATTCTACTTAACTAAACCGAGAGACACCCTATTCTGATAACCAATGATTCTCAAGAGAACTTATGATGTGAAGCTTTCAGTCTTAACGATATTAAGTTTTACTGCTTGATTCTACTTTGAAAATAGGTTCATCTTTAATTTGATTCTTTCTCGTACCCTGAGGCTTCAGTACAGTCGCAATCTTAGGATCCGTCTTCCTACAGTACACCTGTTCATCAGCAAAAGTACACATTTGCCCCCTATACCTCATGAGGCATGTGAGGGATGGGGGGCAAAATTATCAAACTCCAGTTGATGTATGGGTCATCCATACCCTCATAAACCTCGGTTAAATCCT
>Ga0307517_10000245_pt1 | contig 92813 bp, 81 predicted proteins | sample 23_EM_MG_FD_194515 | JGI IMG/M metagenome (GOLD analysis project Ga0307517, IMG submission 194515) | Populus trichocarpa ectomycorrhiza microbial communities from riparian zone in the Pacific Northwest, United States - 23_EM | ecosystem: Host-associated > Plants > Roots > Unclassified | place...
TCAATACTGTGTGATAGGACGTAATCCCCCCCCCCCCCCCTACAAGTCATAGCGTATAAGACCTGACGCGTTCCTTGAACAACAATAAACACCTAGTTTTCACAACATGCGGGATACATTACAATTTTCTACATCCTAATTCCTATCCTCTCCAAACAAACCTTCGTCAATCGTCCAGTATTACACCATGTCTAGAGAACCTCAAGGCAATTCACTCAGGCAGCCCGCTCCACGAGTAGGCAATATGTACGGGCGTAGACGCCACGCCGTACCCGTGGATAGGGCATCCAGATCAGGAACACGACGGACCGAACCGGGCAGCTCCCAGAGTACACGAACACTGGCGGCCGAATCAGGCAGCTCACACGGTACACAGTCGTCAGGTCGGAGTTCTTCCCCACCACAAATCATAAGACGTCTTCCATCACGACCTACGAAGCACCCTAGAAGGAGCACATTACAGACAACGGCGTATACTGAACATTTGGGGGAGGCTGACGCACCACCACAAATTGAGACAGTTCGTCTTAGTGATGATAGCAGCGATGAGTACCAGAACTCGCGCAGATCGGATCAAACTGAATCAGACACAGAACCAGACGCAGAAGACAATGATAGTTCAGATGACGACACTGCACCAGGGCCTCGTCGGCGCTCACGAACTGTGGAAAGACGACAAGCAAAGAGTCGCGTTTCGACTGTGTGAGTTTCCACCACCTCCAGATCGCAGGAGGCAGCGCCAGTCAGGCGCACCCCAGCTGCTCCACGACGTATAATCCAAGGTAGTGCGTACACTCCACCGACGTTCACATCTTCCAGTGTACCACCGTATTCATCGCCGCTGGCCACCCACAGTCCCACTACGTCTGTAGTCAGAAGCTCGAGTCCTCCCGCCGATCCGAGTACGCCACGACATGAGCACATCTTGCCGGGTACTAAATCACGGCGAAATATAGCCATTGGAGCCGAGGCTGACGTAATAACGCGGGCCAAGACTCTCATTCTCCGGTACACCCTGTTTGTTAATCCTATTCCCGCACCTGCTACTTTGATGTCTGAGGTCCACCGATCTTGGGTGAAGGCTCTCGATAACATATCCGACTCAGGAAATATTGAAGCAGCGGATACAAGCTTAAAATTAGTAAGTCGACGCTGATGCTTAAACATTACGCACGCCGCCGGGGGTGCTTACTAAATGTGACAGATACGGGCGAGACACTCTGCAGTAAGATCCCAGTTTGTTTTCCACGTAAAGCATCGAATGGGAAATTTGTATGATCTCCCAGAAGACATGGCGGCGATTGCGCGTAGAGTGGACTACCTGCTTGAGAGGGATAGATTTATGTGCTTCCCGAGGGGGTATGAGGTAAGTGTGCGCTAGGTAGTGAGCCCGGCCACAACTAATGCGTATGAACATGACCCAGCAAATAACGAATCGATTCCTCGCGCCCCAGATCCCCGAGGCAATATGGGAAAAGTACTTCAAGGGCAAGAAAATGTTTGGGATTTCCGAATCTGATTTTCTTGGTCGCATCAATGGCATCATGGTTTGCTTAACCTGTGCCATACTGTGCCATACTCTGCGAGCATGGCAAACGGTGGTGCATCTTGAAACATGCGACTTCAAGCCGGAGGCCCTAGCAGGTGAGCCTGACCCCGAACCCGGTGTCCTCTCGTTCCGGCTCAGATGCTAACATGACGTTGAGCTCAGAAGATCTTTTTGGCCGCCAGTGCCAGACGTGGGCCTCTGGCCCAGACTGGGTACAGACTATGATTCTCAGGCACATTCGCGAGACCATCAAAGCGAAGATGCAGCAGGAGCATAGGGTCCGGGAAGATCGCCGTGAAGGGTTTACCCACGATTGGGCTGCAGTCGCTGCAGAGGTACAGAGTCAGATTTCGAGTCGGGCCCCCACACGCGCAACTCTACGAATTCAGAGTCAATCTCCCAGCAACCTGGGAATCGGGGCCCTGGCGGCCCCCCCGGGTACCCAATTCGATTTACAAGAAACTGTCACGTCTTTCGATTTCGGCCAGACGGCCCGACTCGCCCCCACACGCTCGACTCCACGGATTCAGAGTCAAACTCCCAGCAACCTGGGAATCGGGGCCCTGGCGGCCCCCCCGGGTAACCAATTCGATTCACAAGAAACGGTCTTGTCTTTTGATTTCAGCCAGGCAGCAACGCGACTCCTGAGCTTTCTCAATTCCGATCCACAGACCCTGGACGGCCCACAGGAGGTGGCCATGGGGCTAACTTTGGACAATACCGTGACTCCTACGACTTTGCGACAACTCGCGCTCAGCATTGAAGATCTAGAGTCGCAAGAGGAGGCTGCTGTGCATAGCGAGCCATCGGATATCGAGCCGGGGCAAGGTGGGAGTAATGATGCGTGCAGTTAGGAGATTGAGAAAGTGTAGCATAGCTGTAATAAATATTTGGATGCGGTCATCGCTCTCACATGTGGGAAGGGTACCCGGAGGAGCTTAGTATTAATATGAGAACATCAAGCAAAATCAAGGATTCAGAGTAGAATTAGTGACACGCGATCAGGATACGGTAAAACTCATGGTGACAGCGTTAGGAAAAGCCTCTAGGCGTAGAACCAGGATAGCATTAGACTTAGTTCACGATGTGTCAGAGATCACAAGGCGACGTCTGATAGAGTCACGATTGGATCAGGATGCGGCATGTATAGGGGGTAAGATCAGGAAGACCAGACCAGACGTCAGGAAGGGAAAGATCAGGATCGTGGGATCCGAACGAGGGAGGCAGGAGCAGAAACAATCGGGATGAGAGGTGGTAAGATCCACGAAGCCCTGACGTTCGGTGAGAAGGAACCGGCATCTGGACGCCAGAGTCTTAGATCAGACGTCGTCAGGGCGGGAGAGTCGTAGATCAGACGTCTTCAGGGCGGGAGAGTCGTAGATCAGGCGATGTCAGGACAGTAGAGTCCTGGATGAGGCGGCGTCAGGAGGGAGTAGCGGAGCACCAGACGCAGTCAGGACGCCCAGGACGTAGGGGTCCGAGTCCGGATGGCGTCAGGACGGATGGCGCCAAGTAATGCAAAGTCAGTACGCAACGTCGATCCGACGTTGCGTCCTGATTCGCGATTAGCGTTCCGGCGTCAGGTGCGTCAGACACACTGAACACACGGAACGCAAGGTATTATTTTTGCTGATGTATCTTCTTAACAATTCAGTTCGTCAGAACAAAGTGTGAATACTGTTTGACCCTGAAAACTTGCCCAGCTCAACTCAGAGAATCTCTCGAACTGCTATTTCATCTGAGGGTGTCCCCACTCCACCAGTAGACAGTCTTGGATCTCTTCGTCATGATAAACTATATATAAATATGCGGTCCAAATGCCTACATACCAATTGTAATGTGGAATATGGAGTTATCAGTTCCGATATCCAGCTATCAAAGCATTATGCAGCAATATGCTTATGTGACTAGAGTACGAGGAGTAGTGTTCTCCAAACATCGTTCCAATCAGCTAAACATATCTTGAAAGGTGCTCTTATCCAGTGGTCCGAGTTATCTTCCAGATGCCTCTAGGAAGCTCATAACTTCGGGAGCATAGGTTCGGATATATGGTCATCCTATTGAGCCATATACTTCGCTCTTTATTATTAGATAAGCTATTCCTGCTAGGATAATGGATAGATTTATTGACTTCATGCCAATCCGTGTGCTCAAGGTAATTCGGCCTCATGGGGGTCATTCTGGGTAGTAATTTGTACATTAATTTCTACTATATCATATTATTTACTTTTGGTGTTTGGAGTCTATTGGTTTTTGGGTGGCATTGTGTTTTCATAATACTAACAGTGTTTTTCCGGGGGTGCCAAGGCTTGCGTGCACTCACTTTTTCGGTGGCACTTGTCACTTATTATATTTATAAGGTCTTTTCTTTGTCGCATAATTATTTCAGTAAAGCTTCAGAGGCCCTTTCGATATTTATATCCCATGTTGATAGAGTGCGCGGCCTACAAATATCTACCATACTAACCAAGTACCTGCTAAGCATTCTGGATATTTTCTCATAGTGTAAACACTGGTTGACACTGAATATAATCGGCCCAGTATTGACTTCTGGACTGGAAAGCGCTTGATTTCTCTGGTGTAGCACCACCTCCCAGTCAGAGTTTACAACCCTTCTTCTGTCAGAAGGAACTGAAACGGGTCTGAATGCTGGACAGTGTTCTCATCATCGGACGGACGAAGTAGCCAACTTCAAAATCGGACCTATCGCAGTAGCAGATACCACTCTGGCTTCCTACGTATAGGCTTTAGTCAGACTAGCATTCGGGATTGTACCACTGGAACAATTCTCACATAGTCTTTACTTACCAAATAGTCCATAGTATTATTCCACTTGAATATACCATCAGTGTGGGTGCGGTCATACTCTCATTTCATTCTAGAGTAGACACGACAAAAACGTCCCATTACTTTAGTGACATAGTTTCCTGTGCTGTACTGCTATCTCTGTAACCTTATGCAACATTGACTGATTCTGCCCAGAATACTTGCATAAGCTGGACAAAGATTCCCTCACATATATCCTGCGAACAGCATCTGGGCTGACAGACGGCCGCGACGTATATGGTGCTATGAGATCGGTTCCAATGATAGTGTCATTGCTGTTGGGACGCCACTACGATGCTGTCTGATGTTGTCACGCCATCCCAACGCTGAGGCCAGAGAGGGGTGTTAGCTTCAGAGGGTGAAGATAGAGTATCTCCAGGGTGTATAAAACTAGGGGGAAAGGCTACGCTTTTCCCATATGCCTAACATCATCAGAACAAAGTGCGAATATCCTTTGATTCTGAAATCTTGCTCAGCTCAACTCAGAGAATCTGTCGAACTGCTATTTCATCTGAGGGTGTTCCTACTCCACCTGTAGACAGTCTTCAATCTCTTCATCATGATAGACTATAAATAAAATGTGATCCGAAAGCCTACATAACAATAGTAATATGCTATATGAAGTGATCAGTTCCAATATCCAGGTATTAAAGCATTATGCTGCTAATGCATATGCAACCAGAAAATGAGAGACCTAGTGTTCTCTAAACCTCATTCCAATTAGTTTCACATATCTTGAAACATGCTCTCATCCAGTCTTCTGAGTCATCTTCCAGATACCTCTGAGAAGCTCATAACTTCCGTAGCTTGGGTTCGGATATATAGCTATCTTATGAAGCCATATATCTCACTCTTAATATTAGGTAAGCTATTCCCGCTAGGGGAATATTAGCGAATACTTCTATTTAGAATATAAGAATTAATACATGAGCAAAAACAAAAGGTTACACCCGGACGGACCCCGTGCTGCCTGTGCGTCTAGCGGTCCAGGCGCATAGAACGTAAACTCGCGTTCTGGGTGTGTGGTCTTTTATTGGGTGCTGGTGGACAGGGGTCAATACCGCCCGAAGGCACCAGACGCAACCAAGGACTCAGAAGGTAACCGACGCAGGAAGGTTCTCCGGACGCAAAAATATTCTCCGGACGCAACCCTATAGGATAGTAGAATAGTGGAAGTACCCAGGTGTAACTGGCTATCATCGGATACCTCCTAAGTCAACAACTCTACCTTCAAGGACTTTGAATGAGTTAGTGAAAACTGTGGAGAATATCTAAATTGTCAGGAAAGATCCATCAAGTATTACTGATGTTTACTTATTTGAGTCATTTAGATACTAAAATAGGAATATATTTATTAAAGCTAGTCTAGAAAACAGTAGCACTCGGTAGCTAACAATTTGAAAGTACTTGCCCGGAGAACAAAAGTACAAAAGTATGGATAACCCTTAAACCAGCGGTCGGACAGTGTCCGGACAGAGTGTGTGGGATTCCCCTCGCCGAGGGGAATCGAATGGTATACGTCTCTGAGTGGCCACATGCCTGTAGCACCCAGTAGCCAACAATTTAAAAGTACTTGCCCGGAGAACTCAAGTACAAATGTTTAGATAACATTTCAACCAGCGGTCGGACAGCGTCGGGACAGGGTGCGTTGGAATCCGCTGGTCGAGGGGAATCAAATGGTATAGGTTTCAAAGCGTCCGCATGGCTATAGAGGTCAGCAGGATGAAAGAGGCAGATATCTCAGAGGGCAGATGTCTGCCAGAGTCAGGAAGGGTCTCATTGGGGTCTGCTCACCAAGGGGAATCGAAGGGTATAGGTCTCTAAGTGTCCGCATGCCTATCGCACCCAGTAGCTGCCAATTTGAAAGTACTTGCCCGAGGAACTCAAGTAGAAAGGTTTAGATAACATTTCAACCAGGGGTCAGACATTGTCGGCACAGGGTGCGTTGGAATCCGCTGGTCGAGGGGAATCAAATGGTATAGGTTTCAAAGCGTCCGCATGGCTATAGAGGTCAGCAGCATAAAAAAGGCAGATACCTCAGCGGGCAGATGTCCGCCAGAGTCAGGAGGGGTCTCATTGGAGTCCGCTCGCCGAGGGGAATCGAATGGTATAGGCCTCGAAGCGTCCACATGCCTGTAGCACCCAGTAGCGAACACTTTGAAAGTACTTGCCCGGGGAACTTAAGAACAAAAGTATGCATAGCCATTCAGCTAGTGGTCGGAGAGCATCGCGACAGGTTGCGTTGGAATCCGCCGGTCGAGCGGAATTGAATGGTATAGGTTTCAACGCATCCGCATGGCCATAGAGGTCAGCAGGATGAAAAAGTGAGATACCTTACTGGGTAGATCTCGGCCAGAGTCGGGAAGGGTCTCATTGGAGTCCGCTCGCCGAGGGGAATCAAATGGTATAGGCCTCGAAGCGTCCGCATGCCTGTAGCACCCAGTAGCCAACAATTTGAAAGTCCGTGCCAGGGGAACTCAATTACAAAGGTTTAGATAACATTTCAACCAGCGGTCAGACAGCGTCGGGACAGGGTGCGTTGGGATCCGCTCGCCGAGGGGAATCGAATGGTATAGGTCTCTAAGTGTCCGCATGCCTATAGTACCCTGTAGCTGCCAATTTGAAAGTACTTGCCCCGGGAACTCAAGTACAAAAGTTTCGATAGCATTTCAACCAGCGATCGGACATCGTCGGGACAGGGTGCGTTGGAATCCGCCGGTCGAGGGGAATCGAGTGGTATAGGTTTCAAAGCGTCCGCATGTCTGTAGAGGTCAGCAGGATGAGAAAGGCAGATACGTCACTGGGCAGATGTCCGCCAGAGTCGGAAAGGGTCTCATTGGAGTCTGCTCGCCGAGGGGAATCAAATGGTATAGGCCTTGAAGCGTCCGCATGCCTGTAGCACCCAGTAGCCAACAATGTGAAAGTACGTGCCCAGGGAACTCAATTACAAAGGTTTGGATAACATTTCAACCAGCGGTCGGACAGCGTCGGGACAGGGTGCGTTGGAATCCGCCGGTCAAGGGGAATCGAATGGTATAGGGTTCGAAGCGTCCGCATGGCTATAGAGGTCAGCAGCATGAAAAGGGCAGATATCTCAGGGGGCAGATGTCCACCAGAGTCGGGAAGGGTCTCATTGGAGTCTGCTCGCCGCGGGGAATCGAATGGTATAGGTCTCGAAGCGTCCGCACGGCTATAGAGGTCAGCAGGAAGAAAAAGGCAGATACCTCACTGGGCACTCGCCGATGTCCGCCCGAGTCTGGCAGGACCTGATTGCAATCCGCTAGAGTCTGGCCGGGCCTCATTGCAATCCGCCAGAGTCAGGAAGGGCCTGAATGGAATCCGCTCACTTAGGAGTCATGAATAGTGTCAACCTGGATGGAAGACCATGCCCCTCTCCGAAGGTTGATAATATTCAATCGTTCAACTGATTCGCTCACCAAGCCTGATACGAGGTGGAAAGAACTTAGAAACCCTTTGCGAGAGTTGTTAGCAGTGATCAAATAAGGGGTATGTTTTGGGTCGTTACCGGGACAATAGATGGTTAGTCATCCTATGTTTAGATCCTCTTTCGTCTGAACAGCTTTTACCTGGTGATAAAGTAGTCCGTTGTAAGTAGAGGCCATTAGGGGCAGGGAGAGTTGCCCAATGCAGAGCCCTATGAGTCACTTACCTTGGGTTTCTTCGGGAGATTAGGGTGTGAAATGGACCATCCAGGTGTACTGGGCGGACAGGATGCGGGTTGTATTGCACCCAACAGACTAGGATGCAACCATTGTGCTGGGGCCATCTGAGGGCGGACTGGGCGGACAGGATGCTACAGACGGATTTCCTGCATCCGGACGCAATGCCTATCCGTCTGGAGCAACCGCTTTTTTTGCTGATGTAGTACATTTAAGTTATTAGGCATATAGGAAAAGCATAGCTTTTTCCGCCTAGTTTTGTATACTCTGAGATTACCCTACCTTCACCCTGTGAAGCTAACACTCCCTGCTGGCTCCGGCGTTGGGACAGCGTGACAACACCAGCAGGTACTTAGTTAGTATAGTACATACTTGTAGGCCGTACACTCTATCGACGCGGGATATAAATATCGAAGCGCCTCCCGCGCTTTACTCATCCTCCATCTCCTCTACACCTCCAGCGATTGAAATCTCAACATCACGAGATTATCACCACTTCTACCCACTACACCCCCCATCATAGGTTTATCCCTAGGGGGTGATGGACTCTCCCGATTCTCTTCACGCTCTCGGGTCTACCCTTTGAGTCTATCCTCTCCCCTTTTTCCCTCTTTGGTGGTTGGTTTCATTATCTCACAATTGTGTTTCCTCCGCCTACCCCTGCACTTGCTTCGCCTCACTTACCATTTGCACCGTGGGAAATACTTCCTTTGACGCCCATATTACAGACGGCTGGGAACACAGTTTGCAGTAAGGGAAATGTTTCAACAGGCCATAGTCACTTTTCCCAATTCACCCTCTAGGGGGTAGCTGCTTAGTCAGACACGAACACGATTACCGATAGTTCCTACGGCAAAGAAGTTGGTCTACCCTTCCTCTCCCCTCTCCATGCGGTCGGATCAGCTGGCACCCTACTGCCCCGTTCCCAGGCTAATACCCTACTATCGCACCACCTACTGCTGGCACCTTACTGCGATAGCTTGCACCTCACTGCCCTACCCTCCTTTGATTACGGCCTTCTACCTCCGTTACGCACTGTCATGGTATAGCACTGCCTCCTTGACTGTTGCCGGTGCTCTGGCCTGATGTGATGTCAGGCGCGACTGTTAGGTAGTAGCCTCGGCGTGAGGTATTCTGACAACTAGGACCTGAATTGCTTCATATCGGAGAACTTGCTAAGAAGAGACGTTCAGGTAGGCTAGATATAATAGTATGCTTTAGGATAGATCGTCGAAGTATTGGTAATGATAAGATAAAAACTTATTATATTGATAAGATCTCTTCTCCGGGCTTGTTGTCTCTAATAGTAGTGAAGATACTTTGATATTGATATTCCGCGTCTGAGCAATCGCGGTATACATGCTAACTCTATACTCAGTACTCTGCCCGCAACTCTGTGAACCTTACCTGAATGCGAATACTCGTAGACCCTGAATACTCTCTACCATACCTTTTGCTCCCATGGCCAACTTATCGGTTTGCGCTTCCATTATTCCTGATAGTGAGGAGACCACGTCAGGTGTCAGCCCAGCCATTTATCTGTTGACGGCAATAATTACGAATTATCTTGCCCCCGTGGTCACCGAAGGTAGTCTAACTCGCTAGACAGAAGATGGCCAATCTTCTTTGGTTGGTTCCGTCGAGAATTCAACAAGCGACCGCATATTGTATTCTGGTCTTCCGGCATTACACGACTTGTCCTCGGGATTGTACCTATGGGCTTTTTCCCTCGGACTGCATCTTTTACCAACTTGTCCTTTGTGGATGCACCCAATCCACTTACTGGGCATAATTACCTCCTTCATACTCTATACGTCTTTGTAGGTACGAGGGGACTAACTTCGTGCAAAATGTCCCGTTTCTTTCGACCCACTCTTCCGACTGTCTGTCTTCAAGTGTCTGTAACCTTATGGGCCGCTGTCTGATTCACCTGCCTCCACTTGCATAAGGTGCCCAAAGGTCTCTCCTCATATATCCGGCGAACAGGATCCGGTCGGACGGACAGCCGCGACATATACGGTGTTGTAAGATGTGTTCCAATGATAGTGGTCTTTGGTGTTGGGACGTACCTACCCAGGCGGCCAGTGATGACACGCTGTCCCAACGCCGGGGCTGGAAAGGGGTGTTATCTTTTTTCTTCGAAGTTCGTGCATGTCAAGGTAGGGTAACCTTGCCGCGTAAATCCTTACGCGGATGTAGGCTTCGTTACGGGGCCCATTTCCGACGACCGGGGACAAAATAACCTAGGTTATTCTGATTAACTGGCCGAAAAGATCATCCGATTTTGACGATTCTTTTTTTAATCTGCAGTTAATAACCTGCTCTTGGCGCCCCGTTTGTCAGAAACAGGGCCCCGTAACGAACGCTAACGCGGAGTCCGTGCGCCTGACAGAGACCAAAGTGTTTTAGGTGATAGCTGGTCCTGCTTTAATACGCTATCAGTCATAGCAGTTGTCTTTTATGTGGCTTTGTGGGTTTCTATACTTTCTGTCAGGCCCAGTGGGCCTTAGCGAATATTTCCTAGTGTTATTGGGGGCCTGCTGAAGGGTTTATTTGCTCCTGTACACCTTTACGTTTGCTCTTTCAAGTTAGTGTTTGATTTCCTATACTTTCCTCTCAATTGACTTGTATTGATGGCTGTTGTGTGGTTAGACCCATACCATAGGGTCCTGGGGGTACGGAGAGTTCCTTCATGTTTGATTGCATTCCTAGGGGTGGGGGGTATTTGTTTGTCCCATGAAGAGGTGAAGCGGGCCGGTGTTTGGGATTAAGGTTTCATTTATACCATCGCTAGCGCTGCATGCATGTTCCTGTACCTTAACAGCAAATATATGAATTAAACAAAAAAAAAATCCAGAGCTTTACTGAAATCATCACACTACCAAGAAGAGACCTTATCAATATAATAAGTTATTACAAGAAAACTTTTATCACTATTTTTACGTACGTTTATATTGAACCTTCCTAGACACGTCTTCATCTACAATAAAGTACCCTGGTCTTACCCATCTCGCTTGTTCTTAGAGATCTGGTACCACCTAACATAAGTAGAATATCAAATTGACAAAAGCAACATACCTGGTATGCTGATTTTTGCTGACCGTAAAATTATATCAACTATTTGTGATATCTGGAATTTTAGAATTACATGATTGAAATCTCATAATATTTCTAAATGGTTTACTATTTAATTTATCTTGAAAAAGAGTAAATAGCTCCTGGTATTTAAGAAAGAACAATTTTCATAATTGTACAAGTTCTTTTAAAATATTATTCAGTAAATACATTAAGTACTTCAAATATGCTTATATTATTGATTTCACCTTTTAATCATATTGGAATATTTGTATCTATTCTCAATCCCATATAGTTAAATATACTGATTTATATACTGAAAACCTGAACTATCAAATTTAAAAGTACAGGTTAAAGCCTTATATAAGAAACTTATTGAATTAAATTTCTAAGCCTTTCTAATATTAAAATATCACAACTATCACATTTTGAATATTTATAAAATACCCATTTTTAAAAAGAATGAAATATTGACTTGAATTTATGGTAATGATTACTATAAAATAAATATACAGGAAGTGATAATAGTAAGTATCAAAACAGAATACAGAGCAAGTTATGAGCAAATGATAGTACACTTAGATATATGATGGGAAAAGTTTTTCATAGTTATAACTCTAGTTTAATAGTGGGTAACTTAGTAGCTACAGTACATACCAAGCATATCAGCAACAAAAATAAAATAAAAGATGTAGATTTGATAGTGTTCAGGATCAGATCTCGGAGGGGTCATGCAATACGGGCGAACGGCAAAGGCTACTTGAATTACTTAGCTTGAGCATGTTGGGATATAGAAATATCTCTGGGAGACCCTACCGTAAGAGTTGGAATGGTTGAACCTCATGCCTAAACATCCAGAATCCACCCAGGAAAAAAACCGACTTTTAATCTGCAGAGTGGTAGATAAGATGGAAATATAAAATAATGCTTACTGGGGGAGGAAGCTCCGGGAACCTAACTCGAGGTTTAATTATCCTAGCTCTTATGCTGCAAGGGCTGAAATTAGCTCGCAGTATAGTATTCACAATCTATTTTCTAAAGCCATGATATCAATTCCTCCTACCAGCCCTTAGTGGGGAAGGCCATATGATTGGTTTCTTGACCGCTAGGGTAGGGGAGGATGTATGGCGTTTCTTAGAGCATTCAGTGTTGGCAATCTGTCCCGGGAAGGATGGCACAGTACTATCCATTACAGTATGCATTCTGGATGATATACGAAGCCGCTTGCGTCTTACGATAACCACACTACCTGCATTCGCTACTTCCTAGCGGTCAGTGTGCATTACTTGTACTAGCATGAAGCTCGTTATACAAGCTATCAGAATACTAGTAGAGAACCCCGGCCGCTTGTATTCGGGGGGTGAGGGGGTACCTCTATAGCATGAACAATTCTTGTGAATACGGCCTCAAGGTATTTATCTACCCACAAAACGGCACAGTGTTAATATCGGGGGGAGATGGACTCAAAAGATAGAACCAGTCTTTCGAATACCACTCCACAAAGCGCACGGGTGCGCGACATTCATATCATTATCTCAATTCCAAAAACGAGACCTCATACTCTCAACACTCGGTACCAACCTCCGCGCAGCCCCTCTCTGTATGGATAAGCATGGGATTACCTGGGATAATTACCTTGATTCTCTCATCGCACACAAGAAGTGTACTGTAACTTGGGCTCATATCCCCGCCGTCAACAAACGATACCGCATCACAGTGGGTTATCAGACCCAGGCCAAAACCCGGGTTGTGACAACCCCCCCCCCCCCAACTCGACCCTCGTCTAAACCTATAACTGATCTATTGAAGCGAAATCGCATCATTTCCGTCAGTAAATTCATAATCAGGAGCGAGCAATAAGTTTATCACACCCAGCATTTGGAAGTAAGGATGCCGACCGATAGCGGTACTCCTACCCGACCAACTCACTCCTGGAGATCTGTACCGTAACTCGCGTGGCCGAGTTGATGTCGGGCACTTAAGGTGGCAGGCCAATTCCTACACAAAGTGCCCAACCTCAACCCGGCCGCCCTCGTAAACTCCCAACTTCTTCCAGCTTCAGACTTCCGTACAGGTTGACTATTTACTTATAACTAGCCCTTTCCTTCAGGGGCCGTCACTCGGGTCGAACGCCCCGGCCATTGGTACTCCTCCGATAAGATAACCGAATACTTGTTATCCTGTTAGGACATGGAGGCTATCCCGGCACCTTCCCCGGTTCGCGGAACGTTACCGGGATTTTCCCTGGGGGTGTACGATGGGCGAAGGCTTTTTTCTTTTCCCCCTTTTCTTCTTGTCAATGATAGGTAAATATCTTGTCTTGACCATGCCGCTGACGTGCTGTTGAACTGTAGTGGCGCTCGGCTGAAAGATGAAGGAGGGGTAACTCGTGGGCTGGTAGAGCGTAGGAAGTGCACTAACCGACTGGCGGGATGGCCAATTGCGATTTGTTCATACCGGGGGTGATTTGTTTGTTACGATTCTGTGAGTGTGCTTTGTTGATGTGTTTCCTTAGTGAGTGTTGGCCTGGTTTGGCTTGGTTGTCTCGTGATTAATGCGTTTGCATCTCCAGAGATGAAGACTTCATTCATTCCAGCGATAACGCAGACAACCTTACTACTACTCGAGTACATACCATACGGTATGGGCACCACCGTGACTTTATTTATTCACTTTCCTCCTATCAAATGTGGGCTCCAGGCCTGCGTTATCTTCGCTATATTACTATGTGGGAGTAAACCCGAGCTCATACCTGTTGTAAAACAAGTACATTAAGTGGGTTGGCCAGTGGTCATTGACCATGCGGTATCTTAACACCTGCTCTAGCCCGGTGTGCCAGATTACCTTATGATAGTGTAATCGCGCGAGCTGATGGTGCCAGTCCAGTCAGGCAAGAGAGTGTCTAAATACTTGCTCCGAGTCTAACTACTTTGCAAGCAAGATCAAGTTACGTACGAGCAATATAAAAAAAATTAAATAACCGAAACCCTAACTCTGAACAAAGACATTGGGGAGAAAGAAAATACCATGTTCGGATGATGCTGCGTTTTATATGAGGCTCGGGATCAATTTACCGGTATACAAACGACAACAACTACTTCTTCCCGCCCCCCAGGCGGTGATGGTGGGATATATTTACCCAGCACCTCATAGCCAGACTCCCAATCAGACACTACTAGACTTGGGGTAACCTACAATGTCCATATCCACATAACAAGACGCCCCATCCTCCCTTTTACAGTAGCAAAATTCCCCATTCACCACTCCCTCCTTCCCACCCGGAAACCAACAATGTCTCTAACAACCCTCCCCGCCGAAATTATCCTCCTCATAGCCTCGAGCCTGTCGACGCGAGACATAGCAGTGCTGAGAAACACTCACCCGCGCCTGGCCAAATCCCTAGAACTCGCCCTTTTCGACAGTCTCCAGCATAACACCTCTGCGGACCTCCGCCGGGAGGGGATATACGTCGCTGCCCGACGGGGGGGACAAACCACTGCTAGCGCGCCTCTATTCCCAGAGCATTCTTGAAAAAATCGGCCCAGTGCCGCTCCTCTGCGAGGCCGTCAGGGACCTCTCCTTCACGGACCCCACTCACGCAGCCGACATAATAGCAACGCTGATATCCTCGGGCGTATCCCCAAATGCCGTGGACCCCATCGGCATTCACATGGACACTCCCCTGACACTAGCAATCCGACGTGGGAACTTAGCCATCGTGAAGGTACTCCTCTCCAGAGACGACCTAGAAATCAATTCAGACGCACGACCCGGCGCCGCAATCCGCGCCGCCATCCGACTCGACGCCACAGAAGCGGAACCAAGCGGTGTGCTAGAAGCGCTCGTCAAGGACCGCCGCACAAACACAAGCGTCTCCGAATGGACCACGGGTCGCAGCCTCCTACACTACGCCATACAAAACCGCTCTCCGCATGCTCCTGGCGAATTACAGGACGGAAGTTAATGCGCCGGCGCCGCTGACGGGGATCACCCCGCTGATGTTCGCGATTCGGGAAGGCGCCCTGTCGCCGAACGGGCTCCCGCTACAGGCGAAGATGGCCAGGGAAGCTGTTCTCCGCGGTGAAGCGCGCGAAGAGGACTTTGTGGGGATGGGGAGAACGGAGGAGGAGGAGGGGGTGGGGTGTGTGTTCTTGAGTAAGCCCATGTGCGAGATCGTGGAGTTGTTGTTGGCCGATCGGAGGATCGAGGTTAATGCTCGGGATGTGGCTGGTTGGACGGCGCTGCATATAGCCGTGCAGAGGGGGTCAGGGGAGGGTTGTGGAGATGCTGTTGAGGCATGGCGGCGTGGATTTGGAAATTGGAGGTGGGTGTGCGGGGGGGGACGGCGTTGGAGGTTGCGAGAAGGGCCGGGCCGGTGGGGAGTAGGCTCGTGGGGATGTTGGAGAGGGTCGGGGACGGGGTTGTTCACTATATTTACGCTGGTGGGGGAGGTGCGGCGGAGTCATGACCATTACTAGAGTCGCTATTTCTAAGAATTGTGGTGGTACAGTAGCTCTTTTTAGATAGACACTGTCAATAGATGCTCGATCAATAGGAGACATGAAATTTTAGCTATATTACGCTTTCGGGAAATTCTTTTCCCCCATTCGGGTTTCGCAGCATATGGCCCCACCCGTACCCCGCGCAGGAGGCGACTTTTCGACCTCCCCAATCTGGTGCCCCCATCCACTAGCAACTTATGATACCGCATAACACTCCTACTATCTACGTCGCAAGAACACGACACACACGTAGGGAAGGTATGATACCGTAATTCACCGACCAATTCGAAGAAAAATCAAAAGCGATAATCTCGAGCAACCAAAGTTTTTCCTAAGGAAGTAAACACGGACTATCATACGAATCCGCACACAGTTGAGCAACGCACCCAGGTCCAAGAACGCATACGTATCCTACAGCGCACAGCACCCCGTTCCCACAGCGGGCACAGTACACTACACGCAACCACTGCACCACAGTTGAAGAAGGCCCTGATTATATAACAAACCATACAATTAAAGTTACGTGAGCACAATACAAATCCACCCAACACTAAAACCCGCATTCCAATGAACTTCAAACCCTACACCCGACCGAGTGACACTTTATGAACACAATTGCATCATAATTATCACACCAAATCACCCAATGCAAAACAGAATCTAAGAAGCCAAAAAGCCAACTAACCTACTTACATTCCCCATCATAAAACCACACGAATGACAGTGAATAAATAAATAAAGCGGGAAAAGAAAATTCACAACACCTCGGAAGAAAGATACAAGAATCAAAGTGAGTGTGGCGATAGGTAAAGGAAAGGAAGAGGAAGAGGAAAGGTCCTTCCAGCCGGCACCAATACTTCCTTATGATAAACGTTTCGCCCCGGGGTTTAATCCAAATTATCCACGACCTTCCTTTCTTCACCCGCCTCCCCTTCTGCCATGGGCATCACAGCCCCAACGTCTGCCTCCCCGCCCCATCTGCACAAGCCCTCCCGGGGCGGGAGGAGAGTGTAAGTAAAGGAAATAGACAACGCCAAAACACGCCACAATACTATTATGCCTTAAGCAAAACGAACATACAGCGCACAAGATCATATGAGCCGATGTAATGGGAGAGGTATAAAATAAGAAGATAATTGGTATAGGAGATAAGAGAATTGAGAATAAGAAAAAATACAAAGCAGGTCCAGGAGACATTCTAGTTCATGAAAAGTGAATAGTAAATAAGAGGACTGATAGTGATCGAAAAGGGCTAGGAACATTCCCTCAGGTTTTTGCTGCCTAGCCGGTGTTCTGGCGTTTTGCTTCCAAGTCTTGAGGTTCCGGTTCGAGTTCGCGGGGTCGTTTGGTGGAGGTGGGGGTTGTTGGAAGTTGTGTCGAGTCTATGGGGGTGGCGGTGGTAATAGTAGTCAGGGCGGGGGAGGATATGGGTACCGAGACCGGTTTAACGGCTGGGGGTGAAGCGCGGAGAGGAGGTGCTTGCGCGGGTGCAGGTGAAACAGGAGCGGGCGTATATACCGTTACTGAAGGACTAGCAGAAGAACTACTAGCAGCGGCTGCCGCGGCGGCTAGCTCCTTTTTCTTCTTAGCCAGCAACAGTCTCTTGATTAGGGCAGCCCTCTCCTCTGGCGAAAGAGCTTTGACATCAATGGGAACGGGTGGTTTATTAGCCTGAGGAGTCGGCACTGGTGCACGGCTGCTAGTAGCAAAAGGAGCACCACCAACATTATTACTCTGGCCAGCCGGTTGAGCAAGCGCGGCAGGGGTTGAAGTAGTAGCAGTGACACCAACAGCCGAAGCAGCAACCTCCTTCCCCTTCCCGGACTGGGTCTGTTCATGCTGTTGCTGGTATTGTTGTGGCACCGGTGATTGGGTAGCAACCCTCGTCTGATCGATCTGCTTAATAATAGCAGTCAACTTCCTAATAGCCTCCATTGCACCAGGGTCTTTATCCACTAAGCTGCGCACCACCTCAGTTGCCATCTTTATCAACTCAGGGGAGCGTGGCCCGGGCGCATCCTTGTGTTGCCGGATCAACGCTTGGAGTCCAATGATTGCCTCGTTAAAGTCTGAATTATGTCCACCACCCTGCGCATTGGCTGGAGGCTGCTGCTGTGAAGGAGGTATAGGCTGCTGCTGCTTCAAACTAGCGGCACTAGGGATTGGCGCGTGGTATGCGGGGGGTGGGCGAGGGGCCGGAACAGTGCTTGGCGCTGGCGGAGCTTGTTGGTATTGCGGCTGCTGGGATTGGGGGTATGGTAGGTATTGAGGGGGTTGTGGAATGGACTGAGGTGGAGCGCCATTGTAGTATTGAAGTGATGGCGCCTGCCCGTTCTGAACATTGCGATGGCCATTTGAAATACCGGATGCGTAACCTGTAGAGTTTATAGAGCGAGTAGCCGCGCTACCTTTCTTCTCCTTCTCAATGCTGACACCTTTTGTACAACTCCATAACCAGCCTTTTCCACTGCGCTCGACTTTGTAGAAAGCTTTGTGTTGGCCAAGATTGTGCCTGACGCTGCTCTGCCACCCATTGGTAGTGACCCTTAATTTGTAGTAAGGATACTTCCGCTCAATGGCCTTGTAGATTTCTGGTAGAGTTAGGGCACCTCTCTCAGAAGACGAAATTGCCTCATGGATAAGAACGACATAAGATGCCGAAGGCTTCAACAAAGCTTCAGGAGGATAATCAGCTTCATTGATCTCAGGAGAGGGAGTGCGCTTCCTCTTTGGGGGTGGCTTTTTTTCCTTCCTTGGTTTTCCCTTCTTTTGCTCCTTCGGGGCTGGCTGGTAAACAACTGGCGCAGGCTGGGCCTGGGGCAAATCATAGGAAAGAGCGGGATCAATCGGCATAGACATAGCTAAATTGGCAGCCGCTAAGGGCGCAAGGTTTTGCAGGTCGTCATCATAAGAGGGGTGATACATTTCGGTATCGCGTTGAGGATTTGCAGGGTTTTCTTGTTGTGGCTGCTGGGTAGAAGACGAAGGTTGTTGTGGGAGAGGTGGTTGTAGCGGAGTTTGAGTTTGTACCTCAACTTTCTTCTCCTTGGGGGGTCGCCCTGGACCCTTTCGTTCTTGGGTCGGGGCAGAGGGCTTTTCAGATTTGGCCGAAGGTGGAGGGGGAAGGTATAACTTCCTTTCCTTCTTGACATCCTCCCCCCCACCCTTCGCCGACACTGGGAGATGTGACTTTTTTCTCTCCTTCTCCTTCTCCTTCTCCTTCTGCAATCGCTCTTTTTCACGTCGACGCTCCTCCTTCTGTTGTTGAACTTCCAATCGCTTTTTCTCGCGCTTTTCTCTTTGTCGCCTTTCCTTCTCCTTTGCTTTTGCTCGCTCTGCCGCAGCTTTCTCTTTCTCCAGTTCCTTTTGCTGGGCTTTGGTCTGATTCTTTCGAGGCCTCCCCCGGCCGCGCCTCTCAAACTTAATGGGCTCAGGGCTTGGAGAGTCCTCTTTCTCCTCCGAGTCTTCCGCCTCAGGATTCTCCATATCGCCCTCTTCGCCCTCACCCTCTCCATCCCCATCATTGATATCCTGATCGCTCTCCTCCCCGCTCTCATTTTCCCTATCGTCATCACTTCCATTTACACTATCCTCATCATTATCACCCATGTCCACATCTGGATCACTCAAATCGCTCTCCATGTCGTCATCATCACTAAAGGAAAAGGGCATTTTCCCTTTGGTAATCTTGCCCTTTCCACCCTTCCCCTTTCCACCCTTTCCTTCGCCCATTCCTCCACTCGTAGCAAGGGGTTCAATAACTTCCGGACCTCCCTCCAAGTGCTCCGGAACGTAAACCACAAAGCTAACACCTCCAATCTGAACCTTGGTCCCTTCTTTTGGGTCGATAATAAGCTTCGTCCCCACCTGCACAAACTCTTCATTGACAAACGCGCCATTCTTGCCCATGATATCTAGTTCAAACCACCCCCGGACAGCATTGTAAGCCAATTTCGCGTGTTTACGAGATATATTCTTTTTAGGGGGGGCAGCGCTAGCAACTTCCTGCTCCCCAGAGGGATTCGGAGGGGGGAGATAAATCATAGGCGTCTCATCCTCCTGAGTAAAGCGATTACCACGATTCCCATACTGGAACCCGAACGGATCTCTAAAAAGCGGGAACTGCGGCTGCCCTGGAAACGCCGAGCCCCTATGGGATGTGGCGGGAGCAACGCTGCTCCCGCCACTAGTGGTGGACTTGCTCTTCTTGCTGCTCGCATCATCCTTCTTCTTTCTCCGCTTCTTCTTCTCTCTCTTCATGCCCATGACGCCAGGTGTCGTCGGGTGTTCGAATCCGAACCCGTTGCCCCCGCCGATAACTGTACTCCCATCCGGGCCAACCTGTTGAAAAGTGTTACTGGTAGCGCCCTCCATGCGGCCGAATATGACTGAAGAATTCTTGACGTAGTAAACATTTCCGTCATCAAAATTCAGCTTTATAAACGCGTCGATGGTATGCTCGTATTCTAGTTCCTGGCTATTCCCACCGGCGCCATCGAACCCGGTTGCGTGGATGAGCTGGTCCATCCTATCACGGCGTAGCTCTTCCAACCCGGCGATCCCCGCGTTAGCTGATGACCGTCGGCGATTGGGTGAAGTCGGGTCTCCTAGCTCATGTAGGGCTCCAGGTTCCACGATCGGCGATGGTGGAGGGATGCCGCCGAAGACGAGCGGTCGACAGGCCTCGGCGGCCCGACGCATGTTCTCTACTTGCTGCTGGGGTGTGGAGAGCTGGGGCTGAGGCACCGGTAACCTCTCTGACATATCCGGGGAGCCAAGTTGGAGCGGCGGGGGTGTAGTCATAAGAGCAGATGGGGCAGCGGGCGCGGCGATGTCACCGGCGGCGGCGGTGGTAGTGACGCCATCTGTAGTGACAATGCTGGTAATGGCTGAAGTCCCGGCGGCGGCGGCGGCGGCGGAGATTAGTGGCACCTCTTCCTCGATCCTACTAGTAACATCTTTCTCCACCTTTTCCCTTTCTTCCTTCTTTTCCTTTTCTTCCTTTAATTGTTCTGTGGTAATGTCGTCATTATCCTTCATTTCCAAAGCTCCACCGACGTCCCCCTCCGCAACAGAACCCACTCGCTGAATTGTCTTGTCATCATCAAGTTCCATTGCATCTTTGTTTTCCTCCAGAGGAGCGCTAGGTGCACAGGTGTCGCCTTTCGCATCCATATTTGCATCTAATCGAGGTTGCGCGTCCAAGCCCGTAGGACTGAACGACCGACTCTCCATGATTGCCTTTGTCTCTTCCCCTCCGACGTGCAAAGGGGTCGATAATAAAAACAGCTGGATCCTAATCAGGTCAGGTTCGTCACGGCAGAAATTGGCGGAGTGGTTGTTGATCGATTCGAGGGGGGTGAAAGAGGAAGGAGAGGGGGCGGTTCGTACAGGTGTGGACGTATGTAAAAAGTGTCTGATGTGGTCAAACGGTTATTAAGGATTTAACTTGGAGATCTCCCTTTTGCACGCACTCAGTCTCTCGCTCATTCACTCGAAAGGAAGGAAAGAAAGGACAGATGATTGATGGGGCTCCCGATTCGCCCACTTCGAGGTACATGTGGCTTGGCAAACGGCCAAGACTGCAAAACTATTCAGAATGAAGGGAAAAATGGTTACCCTTCTGGTATTAGAATTCTGTTTGAAGGACATATATTACAAGGATTTACAGGGAACAGGAAGGAAAGAAAAGGAAAAAAAGAAACCTCAGAAATCTGACTAACCCTGTAGATTGTGATTCCTTATCTCCTGAGTTCACTTATCGTATCTTTAATCAGATTATCCTCACCCCTCTCGCCAGTATCATGGACCCCCGCAATCAATCTGAACCAAACAATGAACCAACAAAAACCCAACCCACCACAATAACCCAATAACCACCATCAAAATTAATATATGAATCCTCAATAGTCCACCCATGGAGCCATCCTCTTCCTCCTTCTCCTCCTCACCACCTTACAAACAATCCGGTTCCAAACTCCTCCCGCTCAATCAAATCCCCTCATGCCAGCCTAACACACGAGTCCGTTTCCTCGGCTGGTACCTCCTTCTCCCCTTCCGTCCTTCCCTCTCATCCTTGCGGGAAAACAGCTCAAATTGACAACCATACTTAACAGCATAGCTTCCTATGATACGACAAACGCCCAACTAAGCCTATCTCATCCTCCTTCGCCAGTCCTGATAAAGACCGACGTCTCGCTACTGACAAGTTCGCTCTCCATGGGAGCTTTGAGGGATGGGGAGTGGGTCAATGTCATTGGGGATACCCAGGAAGGGGAAGAGGTGTTGGTTAGGGCTATAACACTCTGGTCGGCTGGTGGAATTAATCTAGGGAAATATGAGAAGGGGGTGAAGGGGAGGTTGGAGGTCGATGCCCTGAGTTGATTGAAGAGAGGCTATTTTGCCATCCTTCAATCCGCTGTAGGCATAGGCTTTTCTCTGTAGTATCACGTTGGCCGGATACCCGTCATGGGTAAACGAATCTGTAGGTTGCCCTTTTGTTCTTCTCGTTTGCTGCCGCTTCGCCTTGATTTTCCTGGGGCGCTCCCCCCTTGCACTACATCGTGGCCCGTGGGATGGGTTGGGGGAGTCCGGCACTGCCCGTTTACCGGTATCGCTCCCTGCTTACTCTCATGATATAGTACCTCCCGCTTGAACATCTATACTGACATCTACCGTCTAGGCAGAGCATACAACTACAATAGTTAAATACAGATAAAAATAATATGCTGCGAGGCCTAGTGAAACCCAAGTTCTATTCCCAGGGCTGTATATTGACTTCCAAAAAAAAAACCACCCACCCAACGAGAGAACGGATCTAGAGATCAGAACGCGGCGGAGGAAAACCCTATCCTAACCCAACCGTATGCAGTCTAATAGTATATAGCAATCCATGCAAGTGAAAAATACAACAAAAGAAAAGAAAGTACTAATAATACAACTTCAACCTCACACCCCCCCCCCTTTAACACCCCCACCTCGGATTATCCTGCCCCCCACTCAGCCATCCTTCCCTCCACCCAGCAGCCTTTCTACCAACAACCCCAACATCAACCCTCTCCTCCGCAAGCTTTCCAAAGCAATCCTTCAGCACATCCAACACTACACACCCCCTACCAATCCTCAGCCCCCGCTCATCACCCCTTACCCACCCAACCGGATTTCCCTGGCGCACATATATGCCTACAAATTTGCCCGCATTCCTATACACCTCACTCCCGATAGCTGCGGCGAGGAGACACAATGCAACAGAGTACAGATCCGACTGGAACGTCGGCAGCGGGTGCGGAGCTGTCACAGCTGCCGTCGAGGCTCTAGAACTAGAAGTTGGAGTAACCGGCGGCGTAACCTGTGAGCCAGAAGTGGAGGGCCTAGAAATGAACGACTCGAGAAGCTCAGGTGCGCAGAAGGAGGTAGTAACCGCATTTACTGGCTCGGGCAACTCCCCACCGTCGAGGTGAAAATGGCTAGACGAGAAGTCCACCACAACAGGCTCGTACAGTTTCATCCTGCAAGAGGCCCACGCCGCATCCTCGAGATTGCCATCAGTTGGACGAAATTCCCGCAGGAGGATATTACTCCACTTGACATCCCCATGAACAACCCCCACCTCCTTAAGCTGGGAGAACACGCGGGCCAACCGCTCGGCCAGGAACAACCACTGCCCCATCCCAACAACTGGCCTCCTCATATTGGCCATGGCATCCCCCCCTCCCTCCTTCTCCACAGCCAACTCCCGAGCCTTCCGCTCAACAAAGCTCTCCAACGTCCCCATGCTCACCAACTCCATAAACAATGACGACGAGGCAACATCAAACCCGCGGAACTGCGCAATCTTCAGGTCCGGAAGGGCCGTAGCCAAGTAGTGCAATATCTTCGCCTCCTTCTCAATCACTTCTCGACTCGTGGGCGTGGAGGGCGTCTTCACCGCTATATTGTGAGAACGGATAGCATACACTTTCGACCACGCACCCTCGCCGAGGAGGAATTGTCGTTGCTGGATTATCGATGGGGCCGTTGGCACGTCGATACTTGGTGGTGGTAGCGGTGCGATTGCGTTTAGTAATGTCGTCAAGTCTTGAGATGTGCCCAAGGGGGAGGTCAGTGAATATGGAGTTATCGGCGGCGTGAACTCCTGCTGCGGTGGGAGGGAGTAGGGGTATGTGGGTGGGATGATGATTGGCACCACCTTTCTCCTGGTGTTGCTTTCCATTTTGTTGTTGTGCTGCTGGCAGTTTATTCCTAAAGAAGGCTCTTCCTGTCGAGGATGAGTAGTGAGGAGCCGGTATCCAAATATTTATACGATATCAATCGTAGGCCTAAAGGGGAGAGGGAGAGAAAAAAAAGCCTTCCCAAGCCGTACGTACGTATGTATGCGCCTGAGTGTGTGTGTGAGAGATGAGCGCAGGCTGGCGTAGAAGGAAAAAGAGTCCGATTGTAATAGGGACACGGTGCAGTGGTAACGCCGTAGCATACATTGCGTTACTTTTACCCTCAAGCAGGCAGGTAACGTTTGACAGGTAAGTGGGTGTCCGGGGTAATCTGCGGCGGGGGGAGAGTTCAAGTTTGACAGACAATGATGTGCCCTACATTTCAAATAACAGTTAATAATTATAAAAGTGGGACAACGAAGCACGAAACCAGCTCCGAGTTTAGTGGACCGGGTCAAATGTGCACGTCACTAACGTGCCATGCGGCACGGGGAGCTTGAAGGTTGAAAAGAGAAAAAAAAAGTCGAGAAAAGAGTGATAAGAAAGGTGGGGATAGAGTGATACCTGGAAATATTTGTGGAGGTTGAATGGGGCTAGGGTGCCTCAGTGGTGCTGCTGCACACACAGAGGTAAAACCCACTTCTGCCTCTGCGGGCTCCTTCCTCTGCCTTGCGCTCTACGAATTGTGAGTATATAAAAAATCTGTATGAATTGATAGCATAAGATTAAACTCCATTTCAATGTTGCCTATCCTCTTTAACCTACAGTACTCCCCAAAGAAAAGAGGAAAAAATAAAAAAACCGCCAATGATAACTCAACACTCTTCTCCTTTCTTCCGGTATCAACTTGCGCCCCAATGGCAGTCCCCCCCCCCCCCCTTACAAGCACTGTATAGCGCTCAATTTGGAGAACACCCTCTATAAATTTCCAAACAAACGGTAGTTAGAGGCACTTAGAGCTCCTCCTCGGAAACTTTTCTTTTTCCCTTCTTTTTATCCCGTCTCATGCCTCAATCTTATTATATGCTTCGTTGTGTGTGAACAAAAACCAGATAAGCCCCTACAACCCACCACTCACAACTCACCACACTCCCGTTTGGCTTTGGATTATTATTTCTTCTGCTCTTCAAAAGCTGGTCGGAGGGGGGTTGCGGGGAACCGACGCAATGGGTGATAATCAACTAATCCAACCGAATTCGCCGAAGCCCCGACACAGGTACCCATGATTTGGTAACAGCAACCGTGGGGAATGTCCTGGAGGGGCTCGAATTCTCTTTGCTTTTTTTAAAAAAGTTCAAGATGCGCACGGCCGTTGCGGCTCTGGTTGGAGGAATGCCGGCACCGGCAGTTTACCCTTTAACCGAACCAGGATGGCCATGTCTCGCCTATGGTCTGAGGTAGAGTGAGCACTCGTCGTCCTTCCCTGAATGTATCAAAATCAATGGTTGTGATCGTTCGAAAACTTGAGCAAAATCTGGGGAAGACGTTATGACATCCACCAAAGTGAGGTGTAAGAGCTCCTGCGCTCACCCCGTTAGGTGTTTGGTGCCGTTGGAATGACAAGAATTGATTTCATATCATGACTGCCCATGGTCGAGGTTTAAAGATTCAACCGAACCCGTGGTAGGCGACGAGCACCGTGATTCGTCAAGCTCGCTGTGCCATCTACATGGGTCCCCCTCATAGTGCCAACTGAGATCCAATATATTTAACGCTCTGTGTAGCACAATAGAAGAAGTGGTAGACCATGCCGGCTAAGCAAGTGTCGGGAGAATTTTATAGCAGGAGATTCCTCTGCCCCCCAACGACTTCAACGGTCAACAAGGAACATGTGTGACTGAGAAACAACAACAAATTAACTTTGCTCGGGTATCCATACTTTTTGACTGCACACTACACTCACCCCGCGGCTAGGTGATGCTTAATTGAAAAGCATAACGTGTTGACTAACTGCCTGAATGAATTCTAGGCCGTAAGAATCCCCTCTGCCTCCGCACGCGCATGCACGAACCCCGGGCGAATTTGAGGTTGCACTGTGCTTGCTAATGAGCTTTGTTCGGGTTAGTGCGGGAAAGTTCGGGAGTGGAAGAAATCAAAGTTGTTGAACACCATCTCGAAATACCTCTTCAAAGTCTGAAATACCCGTAAAGCAATGGTCAGGTGGGGCTTAGATATAATATCCGTGCTTGTTAGACTTTTTTACGTGCCGCGGAGACGAACTATAAGCAGTGGAGCCCATAACATTCACTGATAACAGGAGTTTCCAGTTTTGCGAGTGACACATTATGACCGCTGAAGTTAGCCAAGATATCCGTTAAGCTCCATGACCGGAGCCAGAGTTAGAGAGAGCACCATTAGCCATCTGTGAAAACATCGTATGATACATTGGCAGCATAGACACTATGGTGCGGGGTAGTACCTACTGCTAACATCCAGGCTGAGCCGAGTCCAACCACCGATCTCTAGAACCGGGAGCGAACCTTAGCCCGACCTCCTCGCAACACAGAACATGCAGAGTATGTAGCACAGCCCCGGTATATGGTGACTGTGTAACTCAGCAGCTCGCGGTAGTTAAAATGAGTGAAAGATAGGAAGGAAGCAGAAGATAGGGAACAAGAGGGCGTAAGAAGCCTTATATGGGCTGCCTGAGAGAGGGGGCCTGACAAAGGAGGGAGATGCAAGGCTTTCACCCATCCGTGAATACGCTTTAGCGTATTCAGGGGCAGCTCCATCATTGTTGGGCTCCTCGTCATCCCTAAGTGCCCGGAAAATCATTCAATATGCTGACTAACATCATAGCGAGAATATCCAGCAACTAAGATAGAGGGCATTCTCAGGGGCTGACCACTCTCTTAGTATGCATACCCCAATAAAATTACCGCAGCCGAGATTTTGGCCAAATTTGAACTCAGGTTATTCACTCTGTTTACGAGTGACGGTTCGTGAACCCAGACCTCCCCCAACCTACTTGGAAACAAAATGTTGTCTCTCGGTACAACCCTTGTATCCTACAGTTGCAAATTCCATGAGGTCTTTCCAAAGGACAAGCATTCAGTTTTGCATGTCCCGGCGATACAAACTTTTCCGATATTCCTAGACACATACGGGTGAGCTCTTAGGTAGCCAGGGTTCAAAAGCACCTGCATTCAAATAAATCACATGGGGTATCTACAGGGGTTCTGTTATGCAGAGCTTTGAAGAGCAGAATAATAGTGATAACTATTTACCCGACATCAACATACAAGACCACTAGGATCTACGCACCATCCTCTTCATCTATAGACCAGCGAGGTATTCTGACACCAGACAAACTCCTGGCGAAATGACACAGTGTATGCAACATCCGTCTCCCTATTAAACTAACCACAACCTCTTCAATCTTCCTCCGGGGGCTCATAGGCTTTAACCAGCATCTCCGAGAACTTTCTCAGTTTGTCGCTCCCCCTGACCTCCTCTACAAGCAGCGGGCACTTGACAACGTTGAAGTCCTCATCATAAAGTTCCTCAATCTGCTCGAGATATTTCTTTTGCATCCGTCGTCTAGCGGTGCATTGCTCGCAGGTAGAGCCCTTTTGAGGGAAGAGGAGCTGGTTGACAACGATGCTATGTGTGTCAATCTGGTAGTTGTTGAGTTCTTGGATCATGCGCTCGGTCTCATATAGGGAAAGGAACTCCGGAATACAAACACAGATAAAGCTATTTATCAAGGTCAGATACCTCTAATGTAACCTGGGCTAACCCCACCGCTTCCGCTAACAGTAGAAGGGGTGTGCTCACGTAGTAAGTTCAGGGTCTTTGAACTGCTTGGAAACTTCACCAATAACCTCCCTCATGCCTTCCATTTTCTGCATCATCTCATCGACACCACCCGGCCCACCCTGAGCTCCTAGAATACCGTTAAGCATTGGCCCGAACTTTCCACTTAATTGAGAAATCTTCGACAGAGCCTTCTCCAGTACCGCAGGGAACTGGAGGAAGCGCAGGGTATGACCAGTAGGAGCGGTATCGAAAACAATAGTCGAGTACGAAAGGGACTTGACCTGCTTCAAAACTTCGGCAAAGGACATAGCTTCGTCTACTCCAGGGATCTGAAGGTGATCCGTCAGCCCCGACGATCTTTCCTTGAAAGTAAAAGATGACAACATACAGTAAAAGCAAGATCTTGCATCATGTTCCCCAATGGATTTTGCGAGCCCTCAGCTAGAGCGAACGTCAGACAACCGAGAATTAATGTTTCTTTACCACTATTGCAGAAAAAAGTCTCCTAAGCTCACCTCCTTCAATCAACTCCTGCATGCTACCATTCGGATCAATCTCCATAGCACTCAGATTCTCAAACCCCTCAACCTTCCTCGCTTCCTTGCCAAACTTCTGATTAAAGGCATCACTTAAATTGTGTGCAGGATCCGTAGATATCAGCAGAACACTCTCCCGGACTTTAGCAAGCTGGATAGCAAGGGAGCAAGAAGTGGTAGTCTTTCCGACCCCACCCTTCCCACCGACAAAAATCCATCGTAGGCTCTTCTGGTCGAGAATGGATTGGAGGGTGGGTTCAAGCGGGTCGAGATCCGAATCGACGAAGGTCGAAGACATCTTAAAATATGGTTTGTGGGGGGGGGGGGAGGGGTTTTCGAGGTGTTGTTGTGATAAAGTTTTTATTGACAACAGCGGTATGGAAGCTAGGTTTGATATGACGGGGTGGTGGAAATTCTTGGTGGGATGGAACTGAACTTCGTGGACGAACGTGGGGCAGGGGAGACGTGGCGACCGGCAGGGGTTCCGCCACCCGGGTGGGCTAGGCGAAATTATTTGCCGGGTTCAAGGCTCGAAGTTATTCTTTGCGACAGCCTTCATCACCTTCTCTGCTCGTAAATTTCTGACGGTATGACACTCGAGTAGGCTATAGCTATTAATAAGGCTCACAAAAAAAACCCCTGCGGGGTTAATTATTCAGTTGATCAAAAGATTGGAAGTTACTCTAAAAGCAAACAAAGAGAGGATATGACAGAAAGTGTCAAGTCTCAGAAACAAACAAGAATTCTCAAACCAGGTTGAACAGCGACGGCCCTACAGTAGCGCCATTGATATATTTATATACCTGGTCAAAAATTCAATTCTCGATACAGCACTTCCAGTTGAAGTTTCGTGAAACTAGACACAAATTAACCAAACCCCAAAAATCATCAAAAAGTCTCTCCAAAGTCAGTCACGTGCCTTTTCCGACAAACTAACAGAATAGCATTTATATCCCCAAAACCCATACCTCTGTATAATCCCCCGGAAGCTTGGACGCACCGGCCGTTAGCTAACGTCGAGAACTCGAAGCAGACACAAGGAGTTTGTAAATTTATCGGTATGATAATATTATAATGTGGAGAAAAAATTCCATGTAGGCCTCTTCAAAAGATGTCCCCTTCTTGCCAACTCCCTTACGGTACTGTATAGTGCTCGCTAGGCCCCCCCCCCCCCGCTCCCATAGGCGACTTCAGCCCAGAAACCGGAGTTCACACATTCTGCTGTCTCTCCCTCTACTCGTACTATACCAGTGTCTCCCCAAGTATCATACTGTAGTTATTATACGATGTGGTCTCGGCATTTTGGCCGGCCCCTTATACAATCCCAGCACCCCACTGTTTTTGATACAGATTCTTCGTGTTACTATTATAGATACAACTATCCAGGCCAGCTCCCAGAACATACCATTCTTCCACCGCCCACAGCTCTTTCAAGGGCTACAACAACGCCGCGGGAACAGCTCCTATATACTATCAGTCCCGAACGGCAGATTCGGGAATCATTCCCGGTCCTTATGCACCTCCCCACTTGCGCTAAAATGTTTCTTTCAAAAACAAGGTGTGAGGGGTTTTTTTTTTACGAGGGACAGGTATCGTGCTGTGCGATAATTAAATAATGTCTTGAAAGAAAGCTGGTCATGGTACATGAAAGGCTGTCAAGCATTTTTCAATCACCATCTATCCCGGGGTAAACGTCCTTGCCTAGAAGTTTTTGGAAGGCTTTAGGTATGATACTTTCGCAAGAGCCCGGGGGTCTCTGGAGCGAAATGGCATTTTCCGGAGGGATGTTGCAGCAAGGTTCTCTAGAGCTAGTTTGTGATAATACCACACCATGGCATCCATGATGGCTGGGTGCACCTGTGCAGTATCCAACTCCCAAAAGCGCTTTCTCAGAGCCACTGTACCTGCGATACTACTTAACTAATCATCTGCGTGCTATTCTCGCCCGCCTAGCATGCGCGGATTCCTTCCGCTTTTGTCGCCGTAAAACGCGAACACTCATCCCGCGAAAAAGGAGCCCAACGTATCATCCAGTGCAAACACTCACTGATCGTAGTCCCCTTTCAACCACGGTACCCTAACAACAAATAGCAGAAGACACCAACGCATACTCCAGAAGAGCCACCAGCATCCCCCCCCCCCCCCCAACTTCTCCACCAGAAATCCAAGAACACGGCCTACCGCCACGCCCAACTCTAACTCACAATCCTCAGCCTTACCTCCCACCCCAACCCCCAACCCCCACAGCCAAACGCCAAGCTATTACACAAACACCAGGTAAACAACAGCGCTAGAGACTACCCCTCCCTCCAGCACGCCCAATTTTAAGAACCACGATATAAGGGTGGCACCCAAACTTCCCACGTCATCCAACCTTCGAGTGACACTACATGATTCCCGCGCCTTGCTTTGGAGGGGGGGGGGGAGAAAAGGGAAAAAATATGTAAGACAAAATCCCAATGCTTAACCTGACCACATCACTCAAATACCGTGGTGTCCAAAATTGAGGTTCCACGAAGCGTGTACTATACTGTACAGTACTAGTACGGTAATTGACCTGGCAGTTCGTATAACAGAGTGAGGCCAGCTCAACGCAAGCGCTATCGTGGGAAATGCTGGATGTTGCTCCACGACCATGACAGCTCTCCAATCTTGCGCTTCCGGAGTACGCTCCGTAGGCTAATATAGCAGGTTACGATGCTTCCCTTTTTTCTTTTTTCTTTCCTTTCCTTTTTCCCTTTCCCTTTCCCTTTCTTTCTTTTTGTGTGGTCTGCACATCGAGTATTCCGATTCCATCGCCGTGCCGTCGGGTGAAGTCATAATGTACGTAGTCACCGCTGGGCTGCACTGAACTACTCCCCATCACCCCGGCAGCGCGATATTGCTGCCTGATAAGCGTACCAACAGACCGTATCAAACCCAACATACCGGTAGCCTGAGTAAAAATGTCATATACGACAGCACCCCTATCCAAACCTCACTTCACGATCCCAGTGCGTAATAGGAACAGAGAGAGGCGGGGTAATCCAACCTGAACTCTACTTCCTCTCTCAAGTGGTAAAAAAAATAATTTAAAGGAAAGGAAAAAAAGGTTGTTCTATCATACAAAGTTAACCCGGTCACGCGGTGCGATGGAATGGAAGATCTAATAGGCGTTCTTACCGATAGACGCAGCTTCCTCTCGAGAAACCAACAGGCAGGAAGGAGGGAGGGAGGGAGGGAGGGAAGAAAGAAAGAAAGAAAAGAAGGTAGGCTGGAGTGGGGTTTGCATTGTGCCGTATATCAATGTGATATAACCACAAGTGGTAGGTGCGAATTCGTTCTTCACCCCCGGTTCTCCCCTCTCCTCTCTCCCCTCCTCATTCGCATAATACAAATTACGGTACTTTTTCCAGATCTGAGATTGGCCCACCCGCTCCCCCCCCCCCCCCCAACGAGTGTCAGAATTCGATTGGTTGGTGTCATCTACCGAACTTTTCAGAAATTTAGAATGGAAGGGGGGATGCTTTCTTATTATACCCATACTCGAGTAATGGTGATAGAAATTACCGGGAATGCGTCACTGCTAGGGAAACGTTATAATAAAGGTGGGGGTGCAATCTTGGTTCAGTCGGCGCCTCCTCAGTGTTTCAGTCCGATTTGCGAAGCTTTCTTTTATTATATGTGAGACCTTGCGGGATTCCGACTGGTGGTGGCTGGAGAATCTGGTGGTGGGATTTCGATCTCACACGTCATACCCACCGGGGTGGTCAGATTGGAAATACAGTACATCGCAGCGATTTTCAGGAACATATGGTATACTGGAGTCTCCATACATAAGGCTGATTACTATAGGTAAGAGAGACAGATACCGGTACATGGAAAGATGGGCAGGGGGTGAGGGGGTGAGGGGGTGAGTTCGGAGGTTAGGAGAATTTTCTGTCCATCCCTGTCTTTTTTTTTTTTTACTTCAGCCCTAGGAGGGGAGGCACGTTTCTGTCAACAAACACGATCTCTCATTCTTCCATCTGGCTCTTCTACTCGAGTACGATTCAATTCGGGGGGATTGAGTGGGGGTATAAAAACATAACGCTGCGTGGAAAAACAAATCGACTTCTATAACTCGCATGACTCCCAAAAACACCACCTTCCCCGCCCCCCCATACAACTAACGCCGAAAGCACAATCACACACTTGTACCATTCGCTCATCATTTCTCACTTCCTGCGCCAGACACTGATCCAGTCCGAGCCTTCGCCTACCTTGTGCGTTCTCTCAGGTTTGTAGTGAAGCACTTTTTGAAAGGCGCCCATCGGACCTCCCAAAAGCTCGTCATAAACCTCACTCTTGAGGCCCCATGGTGGCCCACCAGTCTCAATTGGCTTGTAAAGTGGGAACTCTAGGCACACCAACAATCCGCGTTGCGGGGCAAGAAGCTCAGCCATCCTTGCAGCCCAGCTGCGTCGAAGAGTCGGATGAAGTGCGCACAGGAACTGTCATAGAATTAGGCATCGAGTCAATTGAAACGTGGAACTCCCAAAACATACAGTATAATCATAAACCAAGTCAAATCCGCCGCGGAGATCAATCTCCATTGCTTCGATCCACTCGTCTTTGAAAAAGTCACCTTCAACCATCTGGATCCTGCCCCAGCGGTCAGTCTCAAGGGTTTGCCCTGAAGCAGCCTTTTCGACCTCCAGTTGGTCCGAAGCCCATTCTCGCGCTTCCCCCACGGCGGTTCCCGATATTTCGACCCCAAAGGCGTCATACCCGTGCGTTGCTAGAAGGAAAACATCGTAACCACGTCCGCATCCCTGCATCACCAATTCCTTCCATTAGCTCATGATTCGCCTCACACCCCCGAAAACCATCATATTCCATTTGAATCCCGTAAATATCCAAACACCTCAGGGAGGAAAAAAATAGCCCCGCCCCCACTTTCGTTCAGAACGTGCCAAAAAATGTGTGGAACTGGGAATGCCTACGGGGACCAGCGCTCTTTTCCTTCTCTCTCCTCTAGCCACTAAATCCTGCGCGGTGAACGAAGTATGCTGTTGCCTCTGTGCCAACAAATCCACCAATGCCGGGCTAGGGCACCCCTTATCCCATGGAATGAATTCGCCGTTATCCCAAAGTTCGGCCCACTTCTCTTGATGGAGGTCCGTGGGACTATACCAGTGAAGAGGAAATTGATCTTGTGTTAGTGTGGGATAGCATTGAAGAAAGGAAAAGGATTCGGGTCCCGAAACATACACAGAGAAGTGTTCTTTCAAGCGCTGGCGCTCATCTGTGGGCGAGTCGTGGTTCATTGAGGCGCCTATGTTGGGAATTTGCCCGCAAGCGGAGACAATGCCGATAAGTCGCAGTATGTAGGTAGGTTGAAGGTTTTCTGAAAAATTCTTAGGAGCGAGTGATTAACAAAGATTTGTGTTTTTTGAGGTTCCGAAGAGCGGTGATGAGGGGAGAAGGAGAGGTTTATAACGCCAGTGCGTAGTCAGGCTACAAACTACTGACATTCAACAAGCCCTGAAGATCGTGAGCGTCATGATGTCACCGGACAGCGGCATCGAAAAAATAAAAACCGTCAGAGCCGCGCTGGGAGCAACGATTGAATTGAATGTTCCGATGTTTATTCCATATGCCAGGTCCCTGAACAGTTTCAAGCGATAAGTGACAATATCGTGATAGGGCGTGGGGAGGGAAACCGGCGACTATGTGCTGTACTGTGCTACTTACCGTTCAAATATCCAGCCAGGCTCTACCTCAGCCCATTGAAGCCCTCGTGCTCACTAACCACGTAGGGCAGCCCAAAGGGATAAAGAAAGTGAAGAATGTCAAAAATTCCACCCCTAACCCCCTCGTATTATTTTTGCTACCTTTGCCCCTAGAACCCTGCAGAACTCCACGTCAAAGAACAAAACCATTTGCCGGTAGAAACACCCCCAAACATTATAGAGCGAATGAAATAAGGTAGCCACTCCTCAAATGGTAATAATGCCCCATACTATGCGCCGAGAGCTGGCCTCCCGGCCGAATCATTGATGGAGCGGAAAAATGCTGAGCCCAAAAAGCCGGTGAAAGAACACAAGAGTATATCACAAAACCACTAGAGAGGGGGATGGGGAGCGGTAAGAGAAGAAAGGTAGACAAAAAAGACAAGAAAAAAAAGAGGAGGGTAGGATAGACCGTTCGGGGAGGGGTGTATCTTTATTGTCATACGGTGGTTAGAAATTCTCCGAAACTTTATTGGTGTTGATCATATCTCTCTTTCCTATTTTCCTTTTTCTGAGTCCCACCATATCATCATAACTTGCTTTGTATTTCCTCTATTCTCCTTCTCTTTCATTTCACCTTCTCTCCTATACGAGCACTTCGTTACTGATGATCTCCCGGTTGGATCAATGTTAATCCCGGAGATCTCACAACATGTCGCAACCGCATGACATGAAACGCCTGGGTGGATCATAATCAGCAATCGAGTAAACTCTATTACTTCTTTCGTACCTAGATCCCTCAACAAAGCCGGTGGAAATAGCTTCTCAAGTATACCGCGATCGGATACAGCACTTTTAGGACACCTTAAGAGCTCGAATTAGCGGACCATGTGCTAGGCAGTCCAAAATTTCCTCCTCTGGAAAGGCCAAAAAAGTTGCTTTCCGAGGCAAAGAAGACAAAAAGAAAAAGAAATACCAGACCTTACTAGGAGAGGCAATTCTACCGCCCCTAAACAAGGTCCGACTCTTCGAGTCCTTACGGTAATCGAGAACGACATAGATAACGAGCGATAAGATCCGGGCCAAAACACCCCGAAGCGAACCAAAAGCTTAGATCGACAAGGGAAAAAGCAATAGAGAGAAGATGTCATTGCTAAAGAACCGAGGGTGCTCAACTGCCGAAAAATAATGACAAATGTTTCGGATGGCGAACAACTGTTTTGAAATAACGAGCCGTATGGGATTCAATTCGTCTGTCATTTTGCAGCCTCGTGCAAGGGTAGGGTTCGAACTAATAGCGTTGCACCTACTGTACCGACCGGCTGCTCAATATGGCGGTTCAAAGAAGCCGCAATCCCCCAATTCCTTTCTCACGATCTAGGAAGCATCCCTCGTGAAGACCGAAAAAGGAAAGAAAAGGAAGAAAGAAGTGAAAATGAGAGAGGGGAAAGTAAAAGCAGAGAGAGACAAAAGTGAAGACACAGCACAGCAGCGCTCACTTCGTGGTGATACCCCTCTTGACAGCCAGGAGAGTTTCTCACCGATCGGAAGGAGAGGTTAAACCATCGGGCTAGGTAGAAAAATTGTCGTCAAAAGTGTGAGAGGAGGTCAATGAATGTTTCTTTCCTTCTTTTGTTCCACGAGGGTTCCTGATGTCAGTAATTCCCCCCACGATGGTGAGGAGTTGGCATCGGATGAGATACAAATGCAAACAACATTCAGCCTTCACCGCCAGAGCGGAGGATAGGAATGAACTGTCTGATCTCTCTCTGGAGCATGATCATTCCCATGTGCCAGTTAGGCCCTGCTTCATCATTCTCGGTTACTGTACCGTGTTCAAAATTTCCAACACCCCTCCAAAGACACTAACGTAAATAAGGGCTGAAAGGGAAGCAACAAAGGGGGGGGTCATCGGCAGCGAGGGAAGAGAGACGAACACAACACTAACAATTCAATCCAAGTCTAGTTTTAGAGAGTCTGCGCTACCTACCGTATTACAGGTATAACATATCCACTTTTTACATTAAGCCCCCCCCCCTTCTCCAGACAAACCATACCAGCCCCCGAGCCTCCTCCACCAAAAGAAGGTGCTTTAATACATAAAAAAAAACGGAAAACGGGGATTGGGCTTCCGGGTTTTTGATTGGAGCGTTTGGTGTGCTCGAGCCAATCAAGCAACCGTGTTTATGGCGTTTCATTGTCACATTTTCCTATTTTTTCCACCACAGGCTGTACATGTAGATGATAGTACTTACCGCCTCCTTTGGCTCTAGCTATCATTGGCTTCTACGCAAATAGCCACTATCTTACCAGGGACACGGTCCCGCCTCCATTCTGATGAATCGAAATTTTTCAACGAGATAGGTATTCGAGTATCATACAGCCTCTGTTCGAAAAGATCGAGAATTGTGGAAATTAAAAGTCAGAAACACGGTTGCTCGATTGGCTCGAGCACACCGAACCCTCCAATCAAAGCCCCAGAAGCCCGATCACCCGTTCCCCCATTTTTTCTACCGGGGGGCTGTACATGTATCATAGTTCAACGGTGAGACCAAACTTTCCTAACAAAGCATGGCAATTAACATAACCACATTCCCCAAACCCCCGATCTCACCCAATTACAGAACAATACCATCTATCATAATAATATTATTATCATACTCCTCGCAATCCCAATCATCCATCCCAAAGCAAGCAAGTAAATGCGAGAACCCAAGTCCTACACATTACCTTAACCCGGAGTAATGCCCTCAACACACATGCAGCCACCGTAGTCCTCGGAAAGTAAAAACTTGCCCCGGCATAATTTGTGCCTGGGGCCCTGCGCTCACCGAAGTAGATTCCAAAAGTATCCGGATGTCCCAGCACAGTTTAGGCCACGGAAACGCCAACGCCTCCAGACACTTTTGGAATCGGCAGATGCCGTAAGAAAACACGAGTGCCGATAGTGGGCGCATTCAAAGCCAATGAATGGAAAAATCCGTCGAAAACCCAGCGATTGAAAATCATTGTACTGTACTGTACTTCTACACAAGAAGCCATTTACAGTACTTGTACAAGAAAGCCTCTCGACAGAAATATTTGTAGCCTCTCCTAGCGCAGAGCTCCTAGACGGTAATCCAGTAAGTCATTCAGAGAAGACAAACATGCGGCACCTGCGGCGGCCCGGCTGGCCCATAGTGCAAACAATGGGAAGTGAGAGAGGACTATTATCGCTATGATCAAAGCTCTAGATAGCTACTGGTGGGTGCAAACTTTGCCCAGCCGTTGGCTGACATAATAAAGTAATCAATGTAACTCCTAGTGTCTGCTTTTCGCTACCAAGATCAACAATTCACCTGAGCAGAGAAACAAAGACTAAAATCACCCAACTAATACTATGATATGATACTATAATACTACTATGATAGGTCCTGGAGGTTTGTCGGTAAGTTACCTGTTGCAGTGCCCTGTCTACAGTGCGGTCGATCCTGGCAGTCCACAATAACTTTGAAACCCCCTAACTACCGTATTACCGTGAGCACCGTGCTCAGGTGTGTCCACAAGCGGCCGGGGAACACGGCCCTTGCCTCCATAGAGATTCAAAAGGGATCAGCAGAAATAGTTTTTACGATTTTTACTGACACACCCGAGCACGGTAAATGCTGTATCGACAATCCTACCGAAAGCCGCCAACATAGAGTGAGAACATAGAGTGAGACACAAAGTACTGGTACAGTGCAAGCATCAAGGGCACAACAGCTGCATCACATTATTTTTTAAAATCGGCTCTGAACTTCCCGTCCGCCCCCATATTTACAAAAATCTAATGAGCCGAGGTATTGATCGTTGCGAAAGCTCCAGGTTTGTTGTCATTGTGCAGCTAGAAGTGAACCACAGCAAGTTAAGATCTCCAACCAATGAACCAAGAACAAGAAGAACGAGAAGAGCCACGGGGACCACGGTAGGTGGGACATTTGACTTATTAGTAATGACAGCACCCCCACGAAAGCCAGACTGGAGTTCCGACCAGAGATTCGTCGGAGGCTCAAGGATGGAAAATTCATCACTTATTTATTCTTCCGAGTTGATACAGGGACGGCCTCAGCTCCAAAGGCTAATGTGCACTGCGTTAACAGCTGATACAGCACTGGATTTCCGCTTCTGTGGAGGAACTTTTATTTAAGGCTCGGGCATCATCATCGCTAAGCTGAATCTATACCGGTGCCGTCGCATCACCCTCATTTAATTAGGCCTGGGCACAAAAGATCCGGCTGCATAATATTTAAGACGAATGGCGCACACCGTGCGAGTTGTGATGAATTGCGTGGACGTGCGCGCATGATACGGTATCTCGGGGTTCGGTGGTTTACCCAGTGGCATAACATACAATACCTAATATCGGCCCCGGCGATTTATCTGATAGGAAAGAGAGAGTGTGTAATCTAGCGCGACTGGAAAAGAAAAAGGAAGGAAGGGAGGGGAAGGTGGTGAAAAAAAATGAGATATCACAGACGGCTCCCATCATTATAATACGACTTCACTGCCAAGTATTCAATATTCGACTTACCTTCCCACAAGATGGTTGGATGCTCTTCTCTTAAACCGAGCTTTGTTGCATACACCTGCCTCTGCATGTCGCTATGGTGGGCAAGAGAAATCTGAACAGCGCTGTGTTATGATGAAACTACCGGAAGTGGAGCTGTTGACACCGTGCCGAACACCCCCGGCCCACGGGATCATCCCGGCTTCCGCACCAGCTCAGGTGTGGGGGACGGGGATACCTAAATCCTCAGAAATACACAAGCCCCGACCGGGCTCGATGATTGTGACAATATTTGCAGTAGATGGTTCTGTTATTGTCCAAATAAAACTCGCGTTGTCGGAAAGCACCGGGGTACGCAAATCCTGCTAGCGTCTGGAAATCGATTGACGTCGACGGGGTGAGGAGATAAATTTGATACAGCTGGCTTGATCATGCTCGGGCTCCCAAGTTTCTCAAAGCGGTGGTCTGTGGCCGTATATAGACTCTTGTAGCCCAGAGCAATGTTCTATCCAGGTATACGGGGGCCAGCGCTCCTGCACCCTCCTCTGAAATAAGCCATATACCATCAGCATGAGTTATATAACAGTAGAAAATCATTTGTGAGTTTGATTTCCATCCAACTAAAGTTCCGCTACCACAATTGCCCTCCCTAGGTTCCAAAGAAAAGGTGCACATACATGAAAAGTAGCCACTGTACCGGTCTATAGCCCGCTCTCTACCTCTCAGCAGCTCCAGGACCCTTCGAAACCGCACCGACCACATGTGGAACAAGTCAAGAATGCTCTGAAGGGCAACTTTGCTACCTTACCCCGGTCCGATAGGGTGTAAGTATCAAAGTTGTTCAGCCGGCCGACACGGATACTTGAAAAGCACCGGCCGAAGGTGGCTCTCAACCGTGGATTCCCTCCACAGAGGAAGCGAAAAAGATTCTGATTATGGTACCCCAGAACAGGTCAGCCAAAACAGCTCACAAAAACCAAGGTAGCCCCAAATCAAGATTGATAGTCATGGCATGATTGGCAAAAAAAACAAAAACACTCTGAGTACACCGTATGAAATGCCCGCACCAAGCAACCAGTCATTGAAAACCGAATTAATGCGGCATCTGCAACGGGTCGGACCATTATCAATGAACTTTGACTGTTTTCAACCCATTGCTCCTCGCATGGTGGAGATGTGCACCACCGAAACCCAGCCAAGGGCCATAGTGAGCTCAAGACCAACTCTGCTGCCGGATGAAATCTATCTTGGTAATCACATTACAGAGAATTGGGGGCCCCAGATATCGTAGCGGCATCAGCTAGCAATGTAGACGCGGGAATCACGCATGGTGGAACATGCTGGATCTCTTTTTCGAGTGGAGGGAGCTGCGTGATCATGGATCTTGGCTCATGGCAGAGCATTCGGCTGGATCAATTGCGGCACCAACCCACGCACACGTATCTCTAAGCCTGCTGGGAGGTGTAGCGCTCTCCTGGCCGGTTTTAGAAGCTCCGGTTGAAGGGAACTTGGCGTTTTCTCAAAAGGATAATAAAAATAAGATGCCACATAAAGTTCGGTGGTTCGGCACTGATATCTCACTTTGTTCTTTTTCCACGAACCCGGCCAGTAGGATTAAGTGCAGCTCCTCCGGACAGGGTAGAAAGTGCAGTTAGTGGATCAAAAAATACTATGAAGGTCAAACAAATTGATCTTCTGCCGCCATTGGATAGCCAGTTGAGCAACCCCTTCCGGCGAAGAGTTGCACAGATCACTACTGACATCAAATATCCTTCCACTCTTCCATCTTTTTTCCAGGGATTCGATCCACCCACGGCTATCGGAGATATGGCGATTTGTGGATAAGTGAGCGAAGGGGCAAGAGAGGTAGGTGGAGAACTGCAAAAAGAGCTTTTATCGTCAGATTCCCTGATCCGGTAAAAAAGGGGGAAGTGGGAAAGAGCGGGGAGGGAGCTTGCTCGCCTACAGCATCTTTGAAGAGAAAGATGGCTTTTAATGATGGGTACGAATACAGTGCTAGCACCGGTACCGCAAGTACTCTATGTTACGCAGATAGAAGTATTATCCAGCGTCTAACTCAACTGCCGGCCCAAGGGAGCCAGATCTCTCTCTCTTAAGAAAAGAAAAGAAAAAGTTGACGTGCAACTCATTCATTCACTCACTCACTCACTCACTCACTCACTCACTCACTCAATCATTCATTCATCCTCCGTCTCTTACTGTACCGTATTTTAAAAGTTGAAACCTGCCCAAACCTTTTGCACTAAAAAGATCTGCGCATCTCGGGGTGGCCCGCCATGTATACTTTAAATTAGCGAAGTCTTGGATAGGGAATCATCTGTCCATAAGTGTCGGGTTTCCAGCTCGGCCGAGACTAAACAGCGGGATTTACCGTACTGCAATACCGTAGCAAACGGTGAGCAGTCCAGTCCTGGCCACGAATTAACCAAGTGGGTCTTTGTGGATCATACATCTGGTCTCCGGCCACTAAGAATCTCCCGTCCTCTTCCTTTCTCCTCTCTGTCTCAAACAAGGCCCCCAAAGGCCAGTTCTGCATCTCCTTTGGCCCTCAACATATATCACCCGATACACACCAGAAATGCCGCTGAAGTTGACAAAACGAGGGTGGGGGTTTCTTGTGCTCGTACTTCTATGTGGGTTTCGCACACACCTTTCTTTTTGATCCCCTGCAAAAACACAGCATTGGATTTATTATCCTCCTTACTCGCTTATTTAAGGTATCGCATCGTAACATAGCATGCAGGATCATGCAGATTTCGCGCAGCTAGTCTTCCAGGTGGGGTGAAAGTCTGCGGACAGCCACGACGGGACTGGAAGCCCTACCGGTACTTAGGCGTCCGGCATGAGGAGGGGGGAAGCAAAGGTGGAGTAGAGACTGATATAGCAGAGTCGGCGGATCCCCGGGGAAAGGGTTGTTCGATAAAAGGAGGTTGGACCCCCCTATTCTATCACCCCCCGCGTTCTTTCTGTAAATCCTCCTTGAAAATTTCCCCTGGCCTATGGATTGCGAAGAAATGGAAGGAAAAATACTTCTTTGTGAGTTAGTTTATTTCGTGCTGACTTCCTTCCCTTCGCAGAACCCCACACCCCACTACTCGTATGAGTCGACATACGAAATATCATAAATAAGCCCGCGGAGTATTGGCTGTTCTAGGGCTTAATATTTTGGATGCTCTTTGAAATCTAACTTTCTCACCATCCTAACTAGATGCACATCAACGATTCCACTAGCTCCATTAGCCGCCAAGGGCGTTTAAATCTGCGCCCAACAAAAAGGGCACTGTCTGGTCCATGACCCAAGCAGCTAATGACAATTTCTGACTTGCTTTCGATCGAAGCTATTCTGATGCAAGGCGACTATCACATTCATTATTCTGTCCGATGCATATATCGAAAGAATTAAGCCTTAGAAAGGCAGCCTAGCATTACGGATGCGTGTTACCGAGGGTTGATGGATTCCAAATACCATCAGAAGCTTCCACGCAAATTATTATACAACACTAGTATATGTTTCTATCCTTGTCTGCGGCAGCTGGGGGAAGGGTGCAGGATGACTGTACGAGAGAATAGGCACTCCGTGTGAGACTCACACTGAGTAGCATGCAACCTCACATGGGAGTAGCGGCTGGGACTTGCCGCTAACCGCCCAAACCCACCCCTCAGATATTTGAGAGGCTCAGGCGGCAAACAAGGATCGAAGAACATTCTACCACACCCGTATCCCAGATGCCGTCCCCAACCCCGTTTAGGCGATGTGCGTTATCATCCTTCACGAGACAAGATGGTTTGCATCACGTTTGAGTCGATCCCTGCTTTCCTCAACTTGTTCTGCAGGAACGCCTAGCATTTCAGTCCTTGCACTACACCCCGAACGTCCATTTTTTTTACTCGCGCTGCGCTATAGGTACTATCAAGTCGCAAAATTCGGAGGAAGGAAAAAAAACAAAACACCATACCCAAGTCGAGAATAACACAAGGAAAGGAAAAGGGTGCGGGCAGGAGGATAGCGTACATCGCCGGGGAGCCTCGTTCTCCACTTCGCATTATTAGACACCCATACACACACCTAAGGGGACATCGAGTAATGCACAAGATATTGCGACATACACACCTCGCTCCGTAAAAAGAAAAAGAAAAAAACGGAATATTGTCAGGAAAATAATCATTCCCCCAATCTCAAACCTAAACGCCTTTGCCCGCCCCGGACCCATCCAGCCTCCTCAATACGTCCACACTCCCATGCGTCAATCCCCACCGAACACCCTCAAGAGTATTTTTTACTACAGCAATCAATCCTGCGGTTCGCCTGTGTCCGCCGGCACGCGGTAAACTCTCCCAATTATCGGTGGACATCTGTCCAAGATACACATGCATATCCTGGTGAGCGTCCCACACAGCTTTGTCGTCTGATGCCTCAGGTAATCCCCCTGGTCCGACGGCCGAAGGTGAAAGTTGTCCATATGCCCAGCAGACCAAGGCTGCTATGTACATGCACCAGGGAACGTGAAACAATTCTAGGTATACGTGCGTGCGATTCAACGACCTAACCAGAATCTGCGCAGCGTGCCATGTAGCGAGCTGTGCGGATCCGCTATTTGCCCATTGCTGGAGCTCCGCCTTTGCCCTGTAGTAGTCGCCCCTCTCCGGGCTCCTCTTAAAGGTCCGGGTGTCCCCGGCCACAGTAGTCAGGTTGTGGATGTTTGTGTGTAGAGAAATGTAGGCCGCATGGTACATGACCATGTTCCTGTTGTTACAGGATTGAGATAAGTGCTGGCTCACATTCATATCGTAGTAAGTCGCCCACTTCTCATATGCCCTGAGCAGCCTAGCCTGCTTGGCTGCCGTTTCTTCGGGACTCGGACCGATGGGCGATGACCTTCTGTGAAGGTCGTAGCCGACCGATATCAAGCCATGCAGAATGAACATTGAGCTCAGCGGCGACAGCACGGGGAACTGCTTCTTGGGGTCGAGGAAGATGCGCAGTGTCTCCAGGAAGCTGGGGTGCTCCTGCTGCCCGTCGATGTATCCCACCCATTCATGCGAGGAATCCGCGTTCCAAAGGAACTCTTTGCACGGCAAGTGCAACACGCGAAGATCAAAGGCTGTCTGGCACATGTCTCGACCGAACATCGTGGCCTGCTGTACGTCCCAGTAGAAGAATAGCAGAGCGACCCTGTTCAATCGTGTTTTATTGCGCACACACGCCCAAAAATGTCAGCTTTTGATCACTTTCAACCTGGTTTTTGGCTTTTTTTCTTCTTCCTTATATGGACATACGGAGAAAAATAAAAAACTGGTTTTCGGGGGGGGGGTTCCCCATAGCCAGTTTTTTATTTCCTTCTTCTCCCATTGGGTTTTCAGTTCTTCAACCAACCTCTTTTGTGACTCTAGCTCTATCCAGTGCTGCCACTCACTGTCGTAATTGAACTCCATCCCATCCCTGTGGTAGCGTCGCACCTGCTCTAACGGATCTGTTGTAGGTATCTCGCTCCGCCGTAAGACCTGCAGCAAAAGCAAAATATTCCTAATCAGATGGCAAGAAATATATAAAATATATAAAAAAGGGGAAAGGGCAGAGAAGGTATATATAAAAGATCTTCAAGGGAAGCATTACTTTCATCAGTATCACATCGAGCGGCGCCCCGTCGAACTGGGACCTCATGCACCTCATTTTTCCAAATATGTCCGTTAACAATATAGCCTGCTGGTAACAGGTACTGTTCGAACCATGCGCTGTAAAGTCGTCTGACTGCTGAGTGGTGTCAATACCCTTTCCCAACCCAAAAAGGACATGAAATATAAAGCTTTCCTCCCCTCCCCAGTCTCCATAAAAGGTGAGGATAACGGGCGAAGAAAACGTAAGCAAGCAAGAAGGGAGGAAGCATCGTACGTTCAGAATCAACCCTTTAACCTTATCATACAAAGCCATACCAAACTGGTGTGCCTCATCGTCTGCAAACGAGGCTCCTATCGCGATCACTATCGCAACTAGCATGACCAGCTGCATGCCTGGCAAGAATGTCGGCCTGTGTAGCACTGGGTATATTGGATGAAACTTTGTCCAGTAGAGCCTAAGGTAGTATTGCATCGAGGAAGCATTTGCATAGGCACTGGAGTGTAAGTTTGGCACGTTTCCTAGCATCATCAATATCTGGGACCTCATCCTCTCGTCAATGGGATGGAATGCCAGCGCCGACTCGCTCTTCACGTTCTCATATGCTGTCCGATCGCTGCTGCTGCTACTATTGCCCCCTCCACCACCATGTATCGCTAGGTTTCGATAGTGACTCGTTTCTAAAGGGTTAAGGTAGTGCAGGGACTCCTGATTTCGGTTCATATCGATTAGTGCTTGATCTTGGGGCGTGCTGTCATCAAATAGCCATGCGTAGTTCTCCCATGTTGGCATCGGCTTTGCGTACATTTGGTTGTCAATAGATAGGGCTGGGGGTCGCTGGAGTATCTCTGGGTGCGACGAGACAATGAATGGTTCTGGCTGTCTCGTTGGCTCACTGTGTTGTAAATGAAATGGAAGGTGGGCCCTCCGCAGGCTCCCCGACGGCGAGCTCGTTGATTCCCCCGATGGATAGTCTAAAGGAGACTCCATCCCATGAGACGATAACGGCATAGTTGTCGAGAAGGTCGACCCGTAACTTGCCATGGACGTCGAGGAATGGGGAGTCACGAGTGACGTTGTAGAGGGGGAAGATTGGTGTGGAGAGTGAGACGTTAGTATCTGGGGCAAAGTGTTCACATCTGTATGAACCCGAGGAGATGGATGTGGGTTTGAATCAAAGACATGAGCATTTCCCCCATAGTCACTAGTCGGTGGCGGGCGAGCCGAAATTCCATTAATCCCATTAATCCCATACCGAGTCACAAATCCCGTATGTCTTTGAGCAAGAGCTAATGTTTGGACGGCTTTCATTGCTTGGGTTGCACTGCGAGGTTATCGTCAGTTGTCGTCATTTCTGGCTTTGAGAAGCCAAAGGGAGAAACGAGCTCACTGTCGCTCCGTGTGGCGAGAAAGCAAGTCTTGCCGGACAAACGTTCGTTCACACATTTCACATTTGTAAAACACCTCTGTGCTGTGATTCAACTGATGTCGCCTGTTTTTTGTTTGCTCAACCCGAATTAGTTTCCTTATAAAAAAACGATGTCATCTAAAAAAGCAGGCGGTATTATGTGTTTGCTACCGTAAATGTTCCGCTCTTGTAAAAACCTATTATTCCAGAAAGGATCTTTTGTGAGCTTTTTCCGGCTTGTTACAACATGACATAGTAGTCAAAATATAAAGACCAAATAAAAGTCCAGACGAAACATACCTTATCACAGCCTGGATGATTGCACGCGTGCACCCGTTTGCCCTTCTTTGCACGGCTTACCCGCTGCGTTGGGGTTGTTCCATCTTTCAAGGAGGAAGTTGATATGGTCGCCATAGTGACTTGAGAAGCCGTCGCCGCAACCTTGGGGGATGTCGATGTCCTCTTCTTCTTAGCTATAGCTCGAGTTGGTTTTGTGGTGGCCCCCAATGTTGCCGGGGAGTAAATAGAGGTGGCAGCGGTAGTGCCAGTTGAAGTAGAGGAAGGACTCTTGGAAGATGGGGTGTCCGATGCAGGCGATGTGAGCGAAGATGACCTGGGTGTAAATAATTGAGGTGGGGGAGGCTGCTTTACATGGACCATGTCGTGGATCTGCTCATCACTCGAATTGACCTTTCGACTGTATGCTGGGGTTTGCCCGTCTGCCATGACTGATGAATCCAATTCTGATAAATATTTATTTTTTCCCCGTCCCTATTCACTTCCTTTTCTTCCCCCAGCTCCAGCTCAGCCCTGCCCAATCGACTCTTTCTTCCAGTTCGGCGGCTGTCTAACGGTAGGTTGGTTTGAGCAAGATAGTGCGAAATTAAAATAATAACTAAAATAATAACAAATAAAATACTTGAAGTGAGGGGGAGGGGGAGGGGGGTGGTTTGAAAGGGACGGACGGGTGGAGGATTCGGCCAAGCTGTGAGAGGAAGCAAGCTCAACGAGCCCAGATAGTTCGATAGACTGTATGCGAAGAAATAATCGTAGATTTCTCGGGAGAGGAATGATCTAAGTCTGGGAAAAGCACGGCGAAGAACAGCAACAGAAAACGCCTCAACGGACACTATGGGTTCGCCAGTCCGTGCTGCTTTTCTAAGCTTCTTGCACGCCTCTTCTCGCACGCCTCAGATCCACCTCCTCCCTTGCTTTTATTTTCTTTCTTTCTTTAGTTCCCTCTCCCTTTCTCACTCCCTCTTTGTGGAAAATCACTCCGTATCGTCAGATCTCTAAACTCCTGTTGCCTCCTCCTGTTGCATACACTGATTGGTCGGGGGTGATTAAAGCATTAGAAAGATTCTAAAAGCGAACAGAACAGAGGAGCATGAGATACGATGCTGTACTGTACCTCCGGGTACTTCGTCATGGAAAATTCTGATCGCGACCGGCCTGCATCCGTCTCAGCACTGCGTTCTGGGGCCAAAAAAAAAGAAAAGAAAAACACCCGTCCGAAGTATGGAGGAGGAACCATACATCAAAATCTGTAAATGCGGCTGAGTTATCGATCTTCTCGTCCGAATTATCATACTGGAGCAGCCTCACATCGGCTTACCCCTAAGGGTGAGAGCATCTGGTTCTTTTCCAGCAAACATCGAATAAACCCCCCCCCCCTTCTTCCTCTCCTCTTTTCCACATCATACTGGTATCACATCACATCGTTCTGCTTTTCTTGACACCCATTCCACCAAGAATTCCACCTTGGTCCCTCTCCCGTTTTGGAACGTCTTTGACCAGGGCCAGGAAGACTGCCGGGATACAAGTCTGGGTGAGTGTGTGCGTGTGAAGGCGAGCTGTTGGTGCACCGGGCGGGTACACACAACGTCGGTCAGCTGGGGGCAAGTGTGTGAGGGAGGTGTGCGTGTGTGTGCGGCGTCCAAAAGATTGTTAGGCGCCAAGAAGTATGATAACATGAAAAATAACTGCTTATCGCCTGGTTGATACTGTAGCCCTGTGGCCGGAGCTGCTGCTTGTATTTCGGTAAAACGGCTAAGAGGGAGAATTGGACCACGGGAACCCTACTTTCGGCTTCCTCAAGCAGTAGAAATACATACTTGTACCTTGCCATCCGGCACAGGTAAACCACATAGAAAAAAAGGAACCGAGTGGTAGAAGTATCATAACATCCACAATACAACATCATTTTGTTTTCTTGTTTTGATAATAGCGATGTTATTTGCTACCGGTATTGATAAGTAGTCATAAAGCGCACGCATATAGAATATATGGAACCCCTTATTCTATGATACAGTCATGGGGTTTAAACTGGTGGAGCGTGGAAGTCATAAACAGAAATCCCTTGGCAGCGGTGCTTCCATCTTGCTTCTGCCAGTGTTCCTGAGGGAGGAGAAGCTGTGGGAAAGGGGGGAGTAGGTTATGAGTGGAAAGGTTATGGGCAGAAAGTTGTGGGCTTAGGTATAGGATACGGCAGCGGTGAGGGTTCATGTTACACAGCCAACAGAGTGGCCAAAAGCGCAATTGCTTTGTCTCTGGGCCCACGCTTTTTTTTAGTTATCGAATGCCTGCAGGTGAACCACCCGAGCCCACATGCAAACTGTGTGCCCGTCCAGCATGGGTGTGGGGTGAAGTCATTGGCATTCTGGGCTTGCGGAGGGATGAACTCCCCCGATCCCTCGGCCCAATATTGCTTTTTAATGTTGCCCAAAAGAAGACTATGTACAGATATCTTTCAGCAATAATAATAATACGGTAAGGATGGGTAAATCACCAACCCCGGGGTTCGTTAGGTTATGGCAATGCACCACACGGTTGCTTGGCAACCATACTGCATAGGTACTACTTGTATTATCAGAATAATATTCTCATATTGTGATATTGTGACCGCAGAATGGGGGTTCCTAGAGGGCTAGAAAATCCCAGAATAGGAAAATTTATAAACAGTATGTGGCAAATGTGCTAAGCTCAGTGCTTTCACTTTGATGGAAAATAATTCTATATATATAATATGATAGTATGATATTTAAAATGTATCAAAGTATTTTTTAAAAAATAAAATAAAGGTACAAAAGTGTGATAAAAGATAGGAATTTACTAACCTGAGAATTTTGATAGTATAACCAATAGTGTTTATTAATAAAACCACTAGTAATAATGATTTAAGCCTTATAAGCATTATTAAAGTTAAACATATTTGATTAAAAGTTGAATAAAAACATCTTTCTAGTTCTAGCTCAGATCAAAATAAATAAGTGTAGCGGTTTATGTTATTAGTACATATGAAAAGCGGACTAGGTTAATCCTTACAAGGAAAGGAAAACAAAAGCTGGACAGACAAGCAAGAAAGAGAGTCCCAACCCCAATATTCAGTACTAGTAGGATCTAATAGTTAGGCTTTATCCCCTTTGTAAAAGCAGTAGCTAGAGCCCATACAACCAGAGATAGCTGTTGATGGTCTATTGTAGGAAAAGGAAGCAGGAAAGAAAATTATAGGACTTTCTTCCCTAGAAATATTATATTGGACGGTTGCCTAAGAAAGTCCTCCCTGTTCTGGGTACAAGTTATCCAAAGTGGTGAAATAGCGAAGTTTTTTCTTTTCTTATTTCTGCTTTTCTCTATTTCTTAATTGGGTTGGTATTTTTATTTTTTTAGGGGGTAAACTTTAATGCCCGTACTCGTACGGTAGTGGTGGTTTCGTCGGGTGCTTGAGAGCCGTAAATCCCGTAACTGTAAAAATTTCTCTCAAGCCTCCCGGGAAGCAACTGATCCCTTCCCCTCACCCCCCCCTAAACAAAAAACATCCCACCCCAACCTCTCCCTCCCCTCCCAAGCGTACTCGAGTATCCCGGCGGTTGAAGGACCCCAATGGAAATCCCACTTAAAAGTTCCAAGCGCTTACAGCACGTTTACCCAAAGAGCGGGCTTTGGGAACCTATGGCCTCCCTTGGTCTAGGTGTTTCTCGGGTCATCGCCTGTCTTGTTGGACACCAACTCAAACTTTAGTTCGTTTGTGCCCCAGAAAACCTTACTATTTAAACCAATCCCCAAATGCTTCTTTCCCGCTTACGTGCGATGTCCTTCAATGCGGGCAGCAGGACAACTCTTCTGTGCCGATGCTCCCAATACCGCATTTACTGGCGAGATTCGCCCGCCGCTGGCACGTTGAAATAAGAGTTCTCATTGTAATCTGTCTCAAGTTGGGGACAAAGAGCCATTGCTTAACCCGTTATGGCCAAAAAAAGTCCTCTTCTGGACTGTGTTGGATGTTTTACTTCAGCTACTACTTTATTTCAACACCAGTTGACAAGTGCAGCACTGCACACCTCTTCTCTGGCGCTAGGTCTTGAATCGTATGATTCGCGGGGTGTGGCTCTCTGCGCGCCCGTTAAAAGGGTAAAAAATACCGGTACCCTAGACCTTGTGGAAACTTGCTGATTGGATGAAAAAATGAGGTGTGTTGCCAACGAACCAAACTTTCGGTACCGTAGGTGAAGCTTGTTTAGGTTACAAGAGGGTTGTGCGCATTCAAAAATAAGGATCACTGAGCCTCCTCCTCCCAGCCCCCTTCCTCCTGTCCTTGTCAGGAGAAAAGAGAGAAAAACAGGCGAGAAGAAGCGGGAAAGGGGAAGGAAAAACGTGCTGAAGCGCCTCATGGGAATTTTCCTTGACGCTTCCTTATTGCTTCCTATTTGGATTTTGCATTAGCGGGTCTGAAGGGTATTATGCATCGCGCAGCAATTCGCCCTTAATCCCTGATAGACCAGTAGGAAAATCGCCCATGGCTGGAAGGCGGCTCGCGGAAAGGGATCGTGAAAGGCTAAGGGGAGTTGGTGAATGGAGTGAGGGCAGGAAGAACGAGATACCATATTAAGAAAGTGGGATATCAGCGAGCACCGGTGAGGGAGCTGCTTAGACTAATCAGTATGATAGTTGAGCCTTTTTCACACCGAACCCTAATGATACTCACTCCTCATTCCTTGTGCCTTGGGCCAAGGAGGTTCGGTAATAAGGGAAATCGCAATACCAAACAATAGTTACATGTCTTCCCCCGGATTTCCCTGGAGATTGTATTATCCTCTTTCGTGGGTGCGACAACCAAAAAGAAAAAGTGTCTACCATTTTGCGGAGATATTTCATTCTGTTGGGGTGTGCACTCGAGCATGGGAATCGGCACCTGTCGCACACTGCGCCCTGCTCTGCCTCACCCTTGAACATCAATTATTCGGCTTTGCTCTGCTTCGCTTGTTTGCGTCGTACGCGGGAAGGTATCAGTTAACGAGGAAGCAGCACGACTCGTCTCAACGGTGGTTACGGTTGGTCAAAGAACCGAGATCTAAACCCACCTTGGGGAAGAGAAGGGGGGGGTGCCCCTTTCTCCCCTCTCTACCCCCTTCCAAAAAAGAAAACGAGAACAAGCCTATCATGGAGTATGAGTACAGAGCGGTATCCAGGCAGTGCCCAGCAGCATCACTCCCCGGCTTGCGAATGGGCTTCGCCATGCAGATGAAGGCGGGACACATTCATGAATGCCGAATCATAGTGTGGGGCGTCTGGAGTCGACTCTCCCCGGAGAAAAAATCGACTACCGGATGCTCCGTAACAAAATCTTTTGGGAGATGAACCCCACAGAACTATGATACCACCTAGGACCAGCTCCTCTTCAGTTCTATTCACGCCAATCTTTTACTAAGTGAGAATCGAACGGGAATGGTGGGGTGGGGTATTTTTGGGTTGGGAGCACCACATATTCAATTTTATGCCAAGGAGCTAATTTTGTATATATTACTAAGCGAATCTTGGGCGCAGGAGGGTCTGCTTTAGGAGTCGATTACTATATTTGGGATTCTTTCTTCTCCTGTCTCGCCCTGGAATGTGGGATATGGATTGGGGAAAAAAGGAAAAAAGACCTACAGTACTGCATGATACTCGTATCCAAGCTGGGCGTATATGATACCGTACTAGTACAGTACTCGGGTACGAGCAATCGCGGTCAATCGGTGTCGGGGTATCAGCGAACACCAGTCGAACACCCCAAGATTGGTTCAGTCTGACAAGTTAACAGAATTGCAAATACTAGCTAATGGGATCCAACATGCCCTTGGGGGTGATCTTACATTATGTCAGGAAAATGCTGATCCTTCATGAGCCTTTGTCCCTGAACCTAGAGATTAGAAGGCTGACGGAGGGAGTAGATTTCACGAGACTTTCCGGTGGTGGTGGTGGTGGAAGCAAAGGTGAAAAAGCTGCGCTGAATTTAAGAGCCTGCTCCAATACTAGTGGGCGCTATATTGGTACAGCTAGGATGAATTTATGATGATACTATTGGATCCAATACTGCACAGTCTCGCTCCACTCCCATAATTCCGACTTCCGACCCCCCAGTCGAGCGGTAGACTAAGTCAATCTCTGAAGAGAAGAAGACCGGCACGCCCAGCGCGTCTAATCCCTACGTATGAATGGGTCCCTTTTTACTGCCTCTACTCAGCGAGTTTTAAAGTAATCGGGGGTGGGGTTACCTCAATGAGGGAATAGGTACTCGTCCTAGAGAGGAAGCACGCGGACGTCTGGAGGGGAAAACAGGGATGTTTTGGGGATATTTGAGGAATCTTTCACAGATATTTTCTCCTTTGCTCAACGTGGCGTTTGGCCCCCATGTCCGGGCACTTACAACGAGGAGTCTAGCGAGTTGTTTCCACAATATTGGGTATATGCAGAGACATTTGTTATGCCCTAACTGGGTCACTTACTCCTTCCCATTCCGGATATGGTACCGGTACTGCAAAGGGTCGCCTAATACTTGAACTGGCAGAGTACGGTGCTCGAGCGCGGTACCGCAGCTCGCTACCATAACTTTACACTACATACCAGGTGGTTTCAAGGTTAAAGGGATGATTGCCCAGTGGTGAGTAAACACCGGGAGTTGCATGGCATTACTTTATTGTGATCGCGGGGCGCACTACCGGTAAGGCTGGACCTTGTGGCCTTTGCAGATACTTAAAAATATCGGTTTTTCCAACCTTTCCAACTTTAAAAAAACTCCTGCCCCCCGTATTCCTCTGGGGATACCGTAAATAGAATGAAGTAATTGCATGTATGCATGCATGTAAATTTCTGTATGCGTGCATGGTTAATGCAACCTTACTACACACATAATATTCAAATCAGCCGATCAATCGAAAGTCCCGATCCACCAAGTACTGCGCTTGAGTACCGTACTCGAGTACCAGTATAAGCACAATCCCGATCTATAATACCTAATATACCCGGGATATCTTCGCTCAACCCATAAGCGAGAATTGGGGGCTTGCAGAACCGGTACCAAGTACCCGTACTGACTGTACTGATCTAGGACGATCATTGACTGCATGAAATCCTGTACCGCGCTGAGCGAACATGATACCTCGCCGGTACCATGTCTACAGTAACTATCTAGATGGCTCGGTATCACGGATAACTCTTGTCGTATTATAGGTCGTTGTTTCTTTTCTTTTCTTTCTTCTGCAAGCTTAGTAATTGATCTGATTGCGTCCGGTGAAGATTGATAAGGTATGGTAGGAGGGGGGGGGGTTTTGATATTGAGTGTTGAGTGATTCGTTAATTAAGCCGGGATGATTTTGATGGGTTTCCGGTTTTTGATTACTTGTACGGGTGCAAAGTCTCGAGAGTTGTTTGATGACTTATCGTTTGGCGTCGCTGAAAATCGGTTTTGTGGTTGAAATATACAAATGTGTGTTGCTGATAATATATCGAGGACTTCTAGCGTCCCTATGCACAGAGCACAGCACCATAGTTGTCATGGGGCGAGAGAGAAGCATACTAGAACCTTCAACTCGGCCAATCTATGGCTGCAGTGATTAGTGCGGGCTGTGATTTCCCGGGACATCCAGTGCTATCCATGCATACACCCACTTACTCAACCATCAATCCAGCAAGTGACGATCGTATGATAATCACGGTTCCAGCAGTGTTTCCGTGCCACGCAACTATTATTCATCGTTGCCATTTCGATTACAGTAGGGAGCTCACTATGTCGGTTTGATTTGGGATGTGTGCTACCATTTGAAAGGGTTCATCCTAGTGCATAGTGAGACCTGTTGGTTCACTATGTAATGGCATTGCCTGTTTAACAAATCCATTGAGAAAAGGCTAATGCAACTGGGAATGGTGGACTCATTATGGCACCCCCAAACCACCCTGCAAACCACCCCCAGAGCCGGCACTAATGCCTTGGATCATTTCTCTAGTTCCCGGTTCATGGGGCATGAATCTCTTTTTTGAGCCATGCTGGATTGAGGTGGTGTGAGACCCCTACTAGAGTACCGTACCTGACAGGGCGATGGATCGCCCACATCTAACTATTCGCTGCCATCGTCCCGGTACTCCCTCAGCGTGTTCAGCGTTACTGTATTAGTTCAATTCGGTTTGGTAATTAGGGCCCATCCACCCATCCATACCCCATCCATTAATTCATTCATTGCGGCAGAACCAGTACTGTGGGACAGGGCCCTGTGCGCAAAGGCTCACGCCACATTCAGACAATCCACATGGAGGGTGGTGTGATACCTGGATATCATTTTCTGGTTCCTCTAGCATGGGCTCCAAACAAACCAGAAGATGCGTATCTGACTATGTACCTATCTATCTAGCCTAATTACCTCCCTTCATTCAGCCACTCCCCCCCTCTTCCTCCTCTTATATTGTGTAAGCACTGGTATCTGTACATCAAATGTGATACGATAATACTGCCTGCAGGACGTTCGAGTAAACTCTACTACAACGCTTCCCAGGCTTAGCGTGTAATGATAGTGACAAGAGTAATAAGAGTAATAAGTCCTATTTTATTTGGGCAGAATCCGATGGGTATGCAAGTACAGTATGGTATCACCGGCCTGTTTACAATTCGACTGCAGATGGGAGAAGAGTGGGAGGAGCAGGGGGAGGAGTAGGAGCAGGAGTAGGAGCAGGAGTAGGAGAAGGTGTAGGAGAAGGTGTAAGGTTGGGAGTAGGAGTAGGAGGAGTAGGAGTAGGAACAGTAGGAGGAGCAGGAGGAGCAGGAGTGGGAGCAGGAGTGGGAGCAGGAGTGGGAGCAGGAGTGGGAGCAGGAGTGGGAGCAGGAGTGGGAGAAGGTGTAGGAGGAGGAGTAGGGGTGGGAGGAGCAGCAGTAGGAGGAGGAGTATCAGTAGGAGGAGGAGCAGTGGGAGGAGTGGGAGGAGGAGCAGCAGGAGGAGCGGGGGTAATCGGAGGAGCGGGAGGAGCGGGAGGAGAAGGAAAGGGAGGGAAGGGGGAAGGAGCGGTCAGTCAGTCAGAACGGTTGAGACCGTTGAAGAAAAGAAAAGTTGGAAGTTTAGTTTGGTGCATCTACTAGGGTATGATGGTTTATTGATTGTGCAAGACAGGTAGGTAGGAATTGTTGAATACAAGAAAAGGGAGAGTTGAGAAATGTTTACAGTATTCGAATCCCCTACCGGTACTTCCCTTCCTTTCGGAGATATCCGCCCCACGCGTTCTAAACCAATGACTTCCCCCCCTCCTCAAAAATGCCATATCCCCAGTGCGCGATCCTGGCACTCGTACCATAGCAGGGGCAGGCATGGGGTGGAGGTGGAGAAATCGCTGTTGAACTATACTCGTAATGTCGAAGCTTTTTAAAAAAGAACTGCTATTGCATACTACCCAGATCCAAGCAAAAGGGCAGATTCTCCGTGATATGCAATAGCGGTCCTTTTCAAAAACGCTTTGGCATTACGAACACATACAGTGGCTGCACTTACTTGCAGAGTTGACGTCATCGATACTGGGGAGTGTGTATCTGTTTGGGTTTCGCTTACGCATGGTAATTTCTTCTTTATCTAGGGGAGGGGCCTGGAGGCGTTGCGTTATCGTAGGGTACTCGCAATGTCGTGACATTTGTAAAACTGACTGCTACTGCATACAGCTAAAAATTGGCCAAGCCCCAGAATTTTGGCAGTACCCAATAGTAGTCAGCTTTAAAAACCTCACGACATTGCGAGTATCATACTGCACTGGTATTCGTGCGATTGAAGATTCCGGGTTTCTCCTCTCTTTCGAGGTGCCCGATGGGAGGGTGCCAAAGAAGAAAGTATTATGATATTGATTTGGGAAGTGTATTCTTGATAGGACGGGGGTTACGGATTCAACCTGTGAGGCGAGGTGTCAAGATACGGGTTACCGGTACATAAACGTCACACCGGTATCCTCCGGTAACGCGCAGCCCAAAGCACATGTCACGTTTGATGTCCCTGAATGGACTGCGCAATGCTTGTACTGGGGCGGATACCCTGATTCCAGAAGCATTCTCGCACCCAAAGTTTCATTCCCTGTGGGGTAACCGTGTGCACGCCCGTCACTCTAGCAAATACGGGCGAACTATTCTAATTCTATGCGGGGTATCATACATACTTTAGCGCAAACCTTTCTGATAAAACCCGCTGGGGATTACGCTAATTGAAGCCCCAACACATTACAATTTTCTAAAAGTTTGTGATGAGAGAAATCCCAGAGGAAAAGAGCAACAACGATTTATCTGATCCTCCGTTTTTTGGAAAGAAAAGAGATATAAAAAAGTCTGAAGGCATTATTATGTGTGTACTCATATTTAAAGGTATCATGGGTTCGGTGCCTTCCTATTAAAATACAGAGAATCTCTTAAGACACCACCCTACACCTCAAATATGATACTCCCTAATTTGTTTGGAATAAATAAACAAACCTGAAAACCCGGGTGCTTTGGTTATTTTATGAATCTTCTTACATGATTTGGAATATAAAAAGAGTACTAAACTTCTGCTAGGGGTTGATTTGTTCACCTCTGTGTGACACTTTTCCGGGGGAGGCGCTGCACTCGAGTACTGCTGCGGCCAGGGATAGTATCATATCCACAAGGGTTTCCCCGCAAATACCGGTATCGATCCCGCGCGATAGGAGTGACTCTTGAGGTTTACAAGTTATCGGGCCGGGCCGGAGGATCAAATAAGGCTTAAATCCCGGGGGTCTTACAGTTTGCACTTGGTCAGATAACAAGTGCCCGAATATGGAGAGGACAAAGCAGGGGGGAAATCGGGATAGCCCAGGGGATGAGAGCATACAAGTAAGCTTTTTTCTGGGGTTACGGGTATGTACGAGTGGAGCCACTCGGCAGGTCTTCGTGAAAAGGAATTCTTTTGCCCCTGGAACGGGCCTCTCCTCACGCAAACCCTGTCGGTAGTTGCGCGATAATCGACGACCCCACGAGCATTCCACTGCTCTCATCTCTGCCAAAGGGAAGCTCCGCCCCACCAAGGCTCTGGCTGGGTGGCTGTAGGCTGCAAGTGCTGAGCGGTTATGGCCTGGCTCTGGATCAGAAATGAGGAATTGAAGGGTGGCCAAAGTGGCGATCGTCTTCCACAGGGAAGCGTTTGTGGGTTGTGATTTTTGATTTATCAAATGTCAGAAGAAGTAGATGTGCCGGTAGTGTTGTCCATTGATCACACTGAGATGACACCTTTAGAGAGCGTTATCACCAGCCACAGGGGGTGGGGTCTGTGTCATACCAGGGTTTATTGGAGGCATTCAGCCCGGGGTTGGAAAACGGTCATGCAGGTTTTCGAGTAAAACTTTACCGGTAATGTGTGTGTAACGCCTTTTGCATACAGAACTGACAGATCAACAAGAAACTTAGCACTCCAAAAACTCTTTTTCAACCCCGGGGCTGAATGCCTCTAATATTGTCGAGGTCCAACAACAGAAGGGTGCTCTTAAATCTCTGTGGCAACCACACACTGAACCACTATTGAGGACATCAGCACATGAGTGAGGAAAAGTGTGGAACAAGCAGTCTTGGTACTTCCCCATTTGTTCACAACGCCAAACATACAATGATAAAAAAAGTACTGGTACTAGTACAGTGCCCCGCGGCGTCGCGAGATTCTCGAGTCGAGAGTGGCTGCATTGCTTCCCCTTTTGGCGGTGCTCTTCTTGTCTTGGCGGCTCCACTGGGATTATATTAATTCTACCACTAGTTCTGAGCTTCATTCCGCTCTTGTACTGCTAGACAGCAATACTTCCTACATACAACAGTCCGAACGAAGCCAGTACGAGTAGACATATCCAAATTGAAAGTTTATGTTATCACTATAGAACATCAGAGGCACAGGGTGCACGGGATGCAAGACGATTTCTTGCTCATGTTGTTCCATGATACTCCACTCTTGATCTTTGTTTGAGTCTTTCGGTTCAGTCACAAACCAGAAATCTATCTTCTCTTGGGGTCCCCCTTCACGCTTAGTCTCTTAAGTCTTCCTTGCCCAATACTAGCAGGTCTACCTCACGGCCCTATTGTACTTTAGTTCAGGAGAAAATCTGTAACGGTACTCCTGCAACTGATAGGAGCAAAATGTGTGGCCATGCAGAGGAACGTGTCAGTATTCTTTCCCATTAGAAATCTATTAGTACTAAGATACTGCTACCGAAGGTGTTTTAAAATATGCTTTGGTTATCTAGGGAAGCTATCTTTCGTAGGTCCCTTGGGGCGCAGGATTCAAATTGGTTATCCATTCATACTACTAATGGATCCAGATTGGCATAAATGTGTGCTTTGGCATCATGGGTTCCACCCTCGTGTGGTACCCACATGGAGAACTGGTAGTCTTGGGGTAAATTTCAAAGAGCTCCTACCGCACTTAGGCTGTGAGTAGGGGGGGAGTAAAAGGAGGGCGGGCGGGTAAACATTTCCAACATTTCTTGGAATGGGTAGGATGACAATAAGCTCTTTCAGCTGGGCGCAGTAACCTTGCACATACCCTTCTTTAAGAGACGCTCAAGCTAGGTTCCTTGCCACTTTCTCGGGGAATTCCAGAGTGGGGTCATTTCATATAGCAGCCTTTCGGGAAGCTAGGCAGAAGCGGGTGTGCACTACCTATATAGCTGAATACCAACATTAGGCGGGGGATTTGGGTAAACCAAATGTGTTGACTCCCCCCTGCTTTTGAACAGTTCTGTTGAAACCCCCTGAAGACTAGAATCGGGAGGGGAAGAAGCAGAAGAGCATTGATCATGGGAAGGGCCCTGAAGGAGATATGAGAATCAGGCTTGGTGTAGGAGATAGATGGATAGACATAAGCACCTGGCCCGGGCCGATGTGCTCGGTTCGTATTTAGTTAAACCGGAGAGAGGAGTACAATAAATAGCTTTTATGATGGCTGTTCGACTTGATTTAACGTAACGCACATACCGGTAACTGAAACATAAGCACACACCAGATGGCATCCACTGCTCGTGCAGACCAGATGAAGGGACATAACGGGGGGGATCCTGGTGCAACTTTCCTGATATACCGGTATTTGAAAATAGAAAGATAGTGGCGGAAGAAATAAAGGCTAATGCACTCCCCCACCGAAGCCTGTAAATCAGAAAAGCAAAGAACCCCGACCCCGTTCTGATTTCCATTGGCCCTGCCTTGGTTCATGAAATCAGCAGAAGGCTACTGTGCCGTAACGATCCCAGATCGTTTTATCAGGTCGCCACCATACAGCAGCCCATCTAAGGCCAGCAAGACTTGGGAACATTCTCGTGCCCTTCCCAGTTCTGAGCTGGGTGTCAGCCCAGACTCAGAAATTACATGGGAGTCCTAGGATTTTATTAATCTGAGAAAGAAGTGAATTGATAAAGTATTCCAGGGCAAACCAAGCCCGCTGTATATTGAGAATGCCTGTACAGGTAGCCCCTGTCCTACAAGGATTCTATTGGGGTTCTCGGGCCAGTGTTCTCGCCTCACTGTAGGCTATTTCATAGAGATTCAAGTTTTTGCTGGGCTGGTGGGCTGGCTGCATCAGATTTCTTGGATTTTTTCTAATTTCTAATGTACTTTTGCCTGTGATATTACCAGCATACCCACCCCACCATATCATATCCTATCAAACGGTTTCTACATCCGTTATGGTGAAGCGTAGGCTGCACTAAGAGATAGAGGGAAGGGAGGAAATAGAGATTCCGGTACTGTAAGCGATCGTTGGTAAGATATAGCGTACTTCCTTTCCTCACTTGTAATGTATGGTTGGCAAAAAAAAAAAACTTGGTGCAGTACAGTACGATGAGGGTTAGGATGAAGATGGGAGAGGTGGGAACAGTTCATTAGGATAAAAGACCCTAACTACCGAGATCTGAAGTTCACGAAAAATTTTTGAAGAGAAAATGCATGCCTAAGGTACAGAACACCAAGACAAACCTGAAACCGACTCTCTGTGGTCTTCTGCAGTGCTGCACGGGAACAGGAATCATAGCTTCCCTTCCCGGACCCGCAGTAAATAGAAAGGCCACTGTAGTATTCCATCAACACCTCTTGATAGATGAACAGTTACACCCGCGGCGTCCCCGACAAGGAAGAGCACTAGGGAGGCCTGATCTGTAAGGACCGCCACACGGCATGGGGGGATTTTCAGCGGGTGTGGGTTCTCACCGAATCGTCAGTCACCGATCGGCCCTACAAGGGCCAGTTCCATATGCCACAAAACCGGGATCATCTTCTACCTGGCTCTTGTACACGTGGGATTTGCGCTGCTCTCTCCGCTTAACCAAGTTGCTAGATATTTGTTCCTACTTGCGAGAAAAACTATGGAAGGTCACAACACTGGCTAGACCATCAAGCGGGTAGAGACAGAAAGAGAAAGGTTCAGCAGAGAGTAGGGTCATGCAGAGAGATCATCTGCTCAATCCTAGATGCAAAACACGACCGGACCATATTCCTTGTTGCTTGTGGGTAGCGCAATCATGAGCTTTCACTCGTGGGAGCAAACTGGGCGGCGTGCCAGTATTGAGCTTCGCCGCAATATCGTGAAACACCATGTGAGTGGCTGCTTATGACTCCCAGTGGACACCTTGGGGACTTGGTTTCTTGTTTTTGTTTTTTTTGTTTTTTTCCCACGGCAACCGCCGACGCCATATGCGCTACTTGTGAGAACTTTGTGATATATACTGGGAACTGTCTATCCAACAGACGGAACTGGGGAGTTTTGACTAATGAATACGAGTGGAGGTTTTGGAAGTTGCAGTTTTTGGTGATAGGATAGAGGTAATTTTAGGAGTACTCGTACACAATTGCCGAGTGATCGTGAGAAAAACTCTGAATGGAAACCATATCAGGGGCAAGCGCCCAGACTGTCGGGTTCGTCGCCAGGCGCGCTAAGCCTGTCCTGCAATGATTCGAACTTTGTGATTTGCAGAGAATATATAAGCTTGCCAACAGTGCTGAGTTATTTGAGCATTGGATAGTCAGAAAATCCGATTTTTTGACACCCTCAGCTGAATGTTGTCGGTGCCTGGAGACGACTATCTCATGCCTCCCAAGTGCTACTGGCTGGATATATGGACTGTTTTTAGCAATTATTGATATAAACTTCCGGTATGGATAGTACTGTACCGGTACTTGCCATGGCTCACTAATCACTGATGCAGCTTACGTCAGTAGCGGGGGTTTTTTTTGGCTATCCCACGAAACATCGCATCATTGTTGGTCAACAGTGAGGGAAAAACAGTGAGTAAAACTCCCTCGGGCGAAGGGGACTTCATTAGATGATATCCTAGTAGTAAAAGTCACCTCATAACACGTGGTCTGTGAAAATCTGCTGGAGGCGTATCTGGGCGGGACTCATGGCTTATCTAACCTGGTTCCATCCCATCCGATCTCGTAGCTAGACTAACTTATAACTCAACTTACTCCATCAACAGGCAACAAAAAGAAGAGCCGCCGATTAGCCCCACGACTTGGCACGCAACTCCCCGCAGAGCCGCTTTCCATCTTTCGATTGCCCCCACTGTTTGGCGGGCGAGACTCTCGTAAGCGAGAAAAACCACTGCGCCTAATGAGATTTGGGTCATGATTTCCTGGCCGGCGGCGAGTTAACACGTCCGGGAAAAAGCCACGATTCCGCCACCTGATCTCCGGGCGCCAGGGTGTGGGACAACCATTCCCCCGGGCACTTGGTACCGGTACGTGTGTAAACTAGGCTCACCCTGGCCACCCACTTGCTCACACGCTCGAGGCGTAACGTGACTTTGTGGCTTGCAGTGGTCTCAACCGCTCGTGCGAGATCGTATTTAGCATTCAGGGGCAGCGGGTTAAATAATACACGTGTAGTTGAGTGGCGTGATAGTGGGTGCGGGCTTTTTTGAAAGCTCGGGGAAGGCGCTGGAGGAAGAGCGGAGACGCCCGAGGCCGCATACTGTTCGGGAAAAAAAGAGGAAAAGAAACCCATCGTTGCCAGCCCGAGCCAACACTAGACAGCGCAGTCGCAAAATCTATCACTCTCCCGGGTTCAAGAACTAAATCAAAAGATCTGGCAGTTAATTAGGGTTAAAAAAGCCGAAGCCACTGCAGGTTCTGTGGTTTGACCTGCCGGATGCCGTTTCACGAGACTTCCACGATTAGATTAAGGGTCAGGGAGTGATATCCCATGAAGGTGCTCTCCAATCAGGAAATCCACTTCCTCTTTCCCCCACTACTACTTACTCTCACCAAAATGTTTCTGGAGTCCCATTTGGGTATTTTAGACGAAGTTTTTAAGTTTAGCACGGTCCAGAGCAGCTTCTCGGCTCAAATAATCCCTGCGCAAAAATGGGTCTGTGTTCTCGAGAATCTTGGAAACCTTGGCCTCAAGGAGGAAAAAATAGAAATCCAACCAGCCCAGCTCTCCGAGCCATACCTCTAAGGGAATGGTGCCTCCATCTTGGCCAACCCAAAATTTTCCTTCTCCTTCGAGCAACCAGATTGGGACTCCAGGAGCACTCTACAGTACTCACCGCTAATAACGCACACGGTTGTACTACCAACTTTACGCTACTGGCATCATACACAGGAGGGAAATCCGACATCAAGACTGTAGCGCGAAATCCCACCGATGGGAAATCTCCTAAAATGAACGCGTGAGCAATGAGCAAAAGGATATTAAAATAAAAAGTAAAAATGATAAAAAAAGAAGAAAAGGAAACCCGAAAGTAAGGGCAAAGGTACTGCTACTGCGGTAAAGTCGGAAAACCTTGAAACAAGGGGGGATCGGTGCTTTGTTTTACTTTTTTCCTTTAACCGCGCGCGGAGGAAAAGTTTTTTCTTTTCGTTGGTGGCAGAAGCTTTGTCATGTTAGCCATTTCGGAGTTTCTCTTACTAAAATGCTCATGTGGTATTGAGGTTTTTTCGTATTCCTTCGTGCGTTTGAGGTACCGAAAATCATTAGATCGTGCGTAACTAACTTATCTCACTCTTGATCGGGCCGAGTCGAATGATCATGGACAAAAGCTAGAGCTTTCACAAACTATCACTCGAATGACGAATTTGGATTGGAGTCCGAACCCACCCGTGTTGCTCCCGAGGTGCTTGATCCACGCGATTTCACTTGATTCGATCGCAAAAGGAATTATCAGTGAGGAAAAGGAAAAATAAAGAGGAAAGTAACAAAAGAAAAAGCGGTTGCTTGGGGTGAGAGGGTTAAAGCGAAACAAGAATTTTGAGAAGGGAATTTTCATGCGTTACAATCCCAACTTGCGACGGATGTTTTCAAACCCCGAATGGAACCCACCGGAGTGCCTTTTCCCGTCCCGTGGGGCTGAGGAAGAAAAAAGGAAATGAGGAAACAAATAGATCGTTTCTCAAACCGTTTAGCCGGTCCATGGGCTCGTGTCAAGTATGGGGGGAGCCCGGGAGAAAAGAAACGAGCTTTTTTTTCCTGCTCCGTGGATTTCCAGCTATGCAGCGCTCAACATCCATACGGGGGCTACGCGCGGGCCCATAGCTTGCATTATCATCTATCAAAGAGTTATACATTTTGTTCGGTGAGCCAGAATCACGAGCCTGGAAAATTTAACTTAATGGCCCTGATATGACCAGCCCATTTCTGAACACATGGAGTAACTTCTGCTGCCGGCGATGCCGCATATTCAGGTGGCTTCGATCGAGGCTATACTCGAGTATCTGGCTGTTGTAGGCGAAGATTAAAAACCTGGGTTCGAATCTTTTTCGTGGTGTTCGTCTTATTGGGTGGGGTGACTGCGGTCACAAAGCTTGAAAGTTTGAAATATGTCGAATGGGCGCACGGCACTGAGCTGGAGTGTGTATGTGCATCATATCCTGTGTTCTTTATTTGTTATTTCACCAATGAAGAAAGCAAGGAAAGACAGGGGCCAGCGCTTTCACATGATTTTGCTCTCTGGTCGTATGAATGTGGCTGTTGTGCTTGCGAGTTCCGGGCCCCCGTTGGATCGGATTGGGTGACAGGCCACAATATGTGTTTGCTTACTTTGTGGCTACTGATTCTGTGCTTGGTCGGGATCGGACCGCGGTACCGGCAGTCGGCTGCCAGACCATTTGCCAGGCCAAGAACTGCACTTTGAATTGTTTCTTGATTGGAGAAAGCTCTGTGCGAGTAACCTGGGATTCCCCTTGGTGGAGAAATGCAACATAGTACCCACCAAGGCCTGTGAGGTATTCCTCTACAAGTGGAAAAAAAACGCAGCAATTATCCCCATCAGGAGGTCTTCCGGAATTAGTGGAGTTCTGTCTTGTATCATAAAGTTCTGTGGTGTTTTGGGGGAAACAAGGTTGGGGCCTGAAGCCGCCCGTGTACAAGTATGATGCTTGCATACGAATTGCTGGACCTGGAGCATGTTTATTTTTTCCTACCTATGCGGTGATTTTGGTCGCGGGGTATCATACCGGTAATCGAATTTGGAGTATCTTATCGCGTAACTCAAAGGAGCGGGAGGCTCCTATGACACCATATCTTAACTGATATAACGGCCACCAACACATGCCATGATGGGCGAGACTTTTACTTTTTTCAACGCGACCTATCGAAGTAGGGATAGGGCGTACTCCGAGGGTGAGAATACGCCCTATCGGGCGTACCATGCATGATCTGGGATGTGAAGGATCGGCAGCCTGAGCTCCCAAGCCACCAACTCAGGCGCGAAATAAGAAACTTGCTCTCGAATCATTGGCATTGAGCCCTATCCCGGCACCGACCTATTCCCCCCACGAAGCGTGTGCGATCTTCCCCCCCACACTGGCCCCTCGAGGCGCTTTCCCAGTGGCAACAAAAAACAAGGCGGAGCGGGGGGATGCTTGGTCTCAGATAGCGGACCGTTCCCCTCCACCATCCACATTTCAATCTCCTGGGGGGGGGGCAAAATAGGTAGATCAGGGAAACGGGCGGCTGCTGTTCCCTACCCAACTGGGATAGCAGCTCCCCGATCGATACGCCCTAGCCGAGGGGATAATGTCGAATTTTGTGGTTTCCCGAATAAGCTCTCCAAATGGATGTGCGGTGGGATGTTAGAGAGAGCGGCGCGCTGTGGGCTTCGGACGGCGTTAGAAAGGCTTCAGTTGAGCGTTCATACCCGACCCGTGGTTAGGAAGGGGACCGCCGCTTGGGGCGTAGCTTGAGCGGTAGATTTGGCTACTATTGTCCAGGCTTTGGAGCAACAACTTGAGAGAATTGACATGCAGATTAACTGTCTTCGCATGGCTCCAGTGGAGGTGTATTCTGGTCTGCTGACTGGTCAGTAGGAAATGGCAATCAGATAATACTTATCTCGGTAGCTATGGCTAATTAATCATCATATCTTTGCCAGAGTTGACAGATGTTCGTATCGTACCTCAGAATTTTCTTTGTTGAGGCACCCATTTGCGGATGTGTGGCATGATCAACTTCATTTGATGGTGTCGTATATTCCCTATGTTGGATAGGAGTATTATAGGGAATCTACTGGTTTTCCGAGATCAATTGATATGACTGTTATTTCGAGGGAAACACAGTATATCACTCGGTGTCTCGTAGAGTTCTGGTGATGTTTCATATAGCGTACGATGTGGTTTGTTATAAAACGTACGGTTACTCATCGCGAGATCAACAGAAGTTGTTAGCCAAGCCAGTGCGTTCTAGCTATCAAAAGGTGAGAGGGAGACTTGCAGTGGTAAAAAGAAGGGCCTGGGGCAGGAGAAGCATCTGGATTAATGATCTTCTCTGAGCCGCGCAAGGGCTCGGGCTTGGCTCCCCGAGAGAGGCAAGTTCCCTGCTCATGCAATTGGACAGTATCAAAAAGGTAATGATACAAAATTCCGCTTGCTCTTATTGTGACTTGGGTGTGAACTTACCATTCGGTATAGTTCTACGATATCGTAACGTACTATAATGTTGAAACACTAATATGGTCGGGGGGTAGGTTAGGTTGTAGTGCGGCCTCAACAGGCACGGTGCACATGACTGGCCGAATAAAATCGGGGCTCCGAAGGGGGGGCAAAGCTTGAATTAAAAGGCAAAAGATGCGATTGGCTTTGGTGCTAGGGGGGTTGAAGACTCTTTGTCATTGACTGCATTGAAGCCACCCACTGGGGCGCGATAAGAGGTATAGAAACACATGACATAAACCTCTTAGCGGAATCAAAATTTCTGTTATGAGGTTATTGGAGGTATCAGCGATGAGGACGGGGTTTGATTCGTCACCTAGTAAATGGGTAAGGCAGAAAAGCTCGATATAGGTTGTTGTTAGATGATGCTGCTCCTGCGAATATTGAAAAATATATGGGATTGCTGCATGATCTATGAGCTACGGGACGGTGCACTAGAGGATATAGTATTGTGATATATATAGTAAAGTCATTAGAGGGTCTCTAGACCCGCCGATAGTAAGTGAAACGAGCTCCTTTAGATGGTAATTTAGGATTAGTGGGGTTATGAATAATTCCTGAGAATCAGGACAAGTATCGTCTACATGTCTTTAGGTGTAGAGATGAGTGAGGGGAGTGGAGAGTAGATATACCAAGGTAGGTCTTCCTGCTGTAGTCTGCGGATGCAAAATCTTTAGATAGCTGGTTAGCTGCAACGCACTTTGATGAATTCCGGAGGGGCTGAGGCGATCGTAGAATTGGTTTTTGGATCTGAATGGGTGTTGCTGTAGGGGGCGAAGTAGGAGGATAGTCGAAAGGGGGGAATTTGGGTTATTAAGGAAATAGTAGGGGGAATTAGGTACTTGATGGGGAGGTGATATCTCCGCCGATATTGACGCCCTTTTCAGTGATTTTTGTCTCACCATCTGTGAATATTGTGCGCTTTAAGATAGATACGTAAGTTCACAGGGTGCGACGGTACCGAGATTTGGAGATAAGTGGGTGTCGGTGAACGGAGATATACTTCTCCGACCTTTATCGCCGCTGATAGCCGTGAGGGACTCGAATGATAAGGTATGAAGGAGACTAAGAGATCTTGATAATAGATAGGGAAAGGGTGTTTATAATACTTTTAACTTTGTACCGCTTGCTGGTTTTACACTAGCACGCCTTTTGTCATGGTTGTTTAGATGAAGTACCGTAAGAACTGGAATGATTGAATCTCGCGCCAAGACCTCCAAAACTCCCTCTCTTGGATAGGCCAGAGTACGGCGAAAACTGTCCCCCTCGGCCCGGGCTTAGGACCAAGAAAAAAGAAAAAGGGGCCAGACCTTGCCAGCAAAGGCAACTCCAACGTCTTAGCGTGAGGTTCGATTATTCGAGTAGGAGAGGGAAATCTCGTCACGGTTTCATACTCGCCGTCTCGTTCGAAATATCAGCCAGACAAGCCAAACCGGGAGTGGGGAATTTCCTAATACAACTGCCCGGGGATATGTTTTCGTATGACACACGACAGAGATAGTTAACCAGCCAAATAATCCCTGTCCTGTACGAAAACATATTGGTGGGCACTCCTATTGCCCTTGCGAATGGTTTGCAGTAAATAAAGGTTATTGAGCATGAAGGAGGGAGGATACCTAGAGAATGTGGGATCGATATTGGTGGGGTCGACCATCCGGTTAGAGACGGCAGAGGGATCACAGTACTAGTACTGTATCGCTGTTTGTGATTTCCAGTTACGTCAGCCTTGAGCTTAAATATAATTACTTATCTTTCTCTCTTTATTACCCCGCAGTGGTGATAGCGCTCGATCTTATCACAATTAAATTTTGATAAATGCTGCTTGGCAAAAGTAGGGGTAATAAGATTTTTGGGGGATCTGGGTGTTTGCAAATAATGTGTTCTCAGGCAAGCCTAGGGCTTAGGAATCCGTAGGCTGTTATGGAGAGGCTATATCTCGTAAAAAAATTTAATAGCTGGGAGAAAACTGAAATATACTTGCGGCATATCTCTAGGCTTTTAGCGTAGATGATATTCTATACTAGGCCGGATAATATAATAACTGCTTGGAGCATTTGATTTTCAGTAATACCATTCATTTGAGGTTTCCAATGTAGGAATACCCGGGGCTTTTGTCACTAAGAGGCGGGGGCGGGGGTCATAGTGGTGAGTTAGGGGATTTCCTAGATGCTCCTCGCGTTGTGAGGTCGGGCTTGGCCTCGAAGGCTGTAAATCCACACCCGAGGGTAGCTGCAGGGGGAGGCATTGAATCAACTTCTCTGTGTATTTCAAGCTGCACAGTACTCTATTTTCTAACTGAGATCTTGTGGACACCCTGGGCGTCTCTGAAGTGACAGGCTCTTCTTTCTCTTTTTTACTAGGTACTGGAGATTTGTTCCAAGGGCATTATCGGAATTGGAAAGTTCAGGGAGTAGCACGGGTAGTCAGGATGATCCGGGGAAAGGCTGGGGCGGCAGTGACCCCCCCGCCGGCAAGATGCTTGGATTGTGGAGATATTTTAGCGGGTACTGTACAGTAAGGGTGTTGATTTACTGCTATATGCGTTGAGCGGTTCAGCGCCGAAGAGCTCAGACGTCAATATTGTATCTCTCCATTTTCCCTAAAATCACTCATTGTTCTTTGCCGCTCTCAGTCTCACTCTCATTTTGGATATGGTTTCGTGCCCAAATGGGCATGAACCCCTAGCATTTTTTCTTCTTTCTTGTCGGAGCATCGTTTTAAAACCAAGAAGCTATCAATAATCCTCCCCAGTTTCAAATTCACCCTCGAAGCTCCTGTCATCGGAGCGAATACTGTGTCAGCGCTATATCATGGGATGAGCGGGAACTTGGAAGTTTTGAGTGGGGATTTGTAGGACAGGTTTGGGATCGGTGTGTGGGGATGTTTTGCTGTGGGGTGTTCGGGTGGGTAGGTGGTGTATAGCTTCCTCCTACCAAGCAAAGTACCCGATTCCTAATAGTGGCCGGTATAAAAGGAACAGATACAACATTATTATCCTATGCTTAAGAATAGAATGTGGGAATCAACTTTTCGCGCTAGTCTAAGGAGTTCTTAAGGAAAAAATTACACTGGTAAGAAATATCAACCCATATATCATACATCACCATGTCTACTAATTCTTACATGTTCTCTCAGAACTTGGCCACCGGATATCGGGTCTTCGCCCAAATCCTATCGCCCCATTTGAACAGGACCCATGGTACCGGTAACAGCAAGAGGCTGATAAACCCCAACAACATCTCGGCCCACTGGACCCCAAACCTTGCGTACATCGAAGGTGCAAATAGGGGGAATAAGGCACCGAAAGTATATCTTAGAAGACAGTTTGCAGCCATGGCTGAGGCGCTATTTGGGCTTTTGTATAGATCAATTAGGTATTTCGATGTTCCCAGCTGCGCCTCATTTGTCAGCTTTGTTCGGAGGTGGAGAGGAGAAGGAAAAAAAAACGTACGAAAAGACAAAGAATCCCCCAACCAAATGGTATCCCCGCAAGAATTGGCGATATCCAACATACGTCTTTACGTATCGACCACGAGAACCAGAACAGCGAGATGGGGATTCCGAGTGATCCAAGCATACTTGCGTAAAGCCAGCGCTCTGGCGCCGCCTCGACTCCGCTATGCTTCGCTTCTCTGAGGGCAACCCTGTTACAGACTTCGAAAGTTGCGACAGAGGCGAGTAATCCGACCAACAGCGCTAGAAACGCCAACCCGGACTCGCCACTGGTGAAAGAGTACACTTTGCCAAATGCGTGGGGATAGCGGGCGGAGATTTCGAACAACACGCCAGATACGAAGGCAATGTACAATGATATTGCCGCTACTATCGGTTCAGTGAAGAGCATGCGTATTGGTCTGAATAAATTCAATGTAAGAATCGACTTGAGCCGCTTGGCAACCGTGAGTCCTGGTTGCGGTGGGGTCCCGCTTACTTTCGCCCGACGCTCAAGAATCGTCTTCTTGTATGTCTCCTGGGTAAAGAATGCAAGGAGGTAGATTGGTCCTCCGACAAAGACAACATCCCACATCAGCCATCTCCAGTCTCTATGCAAAATTGTGTACCCTCCAACCACCGGTCCCATTATTGGTCCTGTGAATGGTGCTAGGATCGCGACTGCCGAAACTGTGGATCCCCAACCCTCTTGCTGATCCCATATGTCTGCTATTGTGCCGGCACTGACGGCGAGAGTGGGGCTCCCGAAGAGCCCTGCGAAGAAGCGGCAGGCGAGGAGTGTGCCGAAGTTCTGGGACTGTGCGGCGCCGACGGAGGCGAGGAGTGATATGGGGAAGGTACCTAGATAGACTGCTTTACGGCCGAGGGTTTCTGAGATTGGTGCGCCGAGAACGGGGCCGAAGGCTAGACCAAGACCGCCGAGGGAGAGTGGCAGAAATGCTGCTGTTCTTGAGACGTGGAACTGGGCTATTATCTGGGGCACTCCGGGAGTGTAGACAGATGTTCCGTATGTCCTAAGTTACCCAACCTGTATCAATATCAATGCGATAAAGAAGGAGCTGGGGGGTTAGGCAACGTACACAGCAAAGTTAAGCAATGCTGGGACAAGTGTGTTATAGCATCTCCTGAGCAGATGCCAATTCCGTGGATTTTCCGGATCGTTATCCCAGCCAATTTCGTTTATCACTTCGGGATCCTTGGTCCCGGCTTCTAGACATTCCACACGAGATTGACTGTATTGCGCTTGTTGGCCTTGGGCAGATTGAGTTGGCCCTTCTTGGGAATGGGCTCCTTCGGTCTCGGGCATTAAGTTAGGGGAAGATGTGTAGATATTTGTTCTGTAGTAGTCGCCAGCGTCGCTTCCATAGCTAGGGCGGAGGGGTCTATATGTACTGGAGTTTTGGCCCGCAGAGCACAGCGTGCGCAGCAGGCCCAATAATTACTGAGAATAATAGAGTCTATTAGATTGTGCTGTTGTAGCTGCCATTTCTGGTAACCCAACATAGGTTGTTTGGGGCCAGTATTGCCGAGGCAGAATTGTTTCTAGAATTCGCCTTATTAACGCGCAGGGGGTGCCCTTTTGTTGTCTTTACCTGATAGGGCTGCGTAAAGGTGCAGTGTCGTGATGTGCTGTTCCTATAATGTACACAGGCCCAGGATTAATTCCACTGACATCTGGGACCACTTGGATTGAATGGATGAAAGGTGCACGAAACAGGAGTGATTGAACCCACAACCATTCAGCGGCAGGCAGTGATTGCTTTGTTGGCTAACCGATCGGGCGCGGTGCTCGTTTGGTTGGTGGATTATCTCTCTTGCTTTTGTCCCCATCCGAAGGCACCATTACTGTGACGCCTGCGCAGCGCCTCGGCCCGCCATGCGGGCCGTAATAGAAGTGCTTTAGTTTGGTCTAGGCTTTGATGCATGCTTCTTTTAAAACACGTGTGGTGTGTGCTGGGGGTAACTCACTGATAAAGAAAGTGTTCAGATCTTACTGTATGTGTGTCCTGAAGGGTTTGGAATGAGGGATCAATCGTGTATCTCAGAGACTTCCAACTCACCATTCTGCATGAGGAGTCGGAGGTTGAATTGAATTAGCTCTTTTACAGATCTCCAGTACGTCCATCTTTACCTGGCAAAAATGTCTGTATTCGGACACCCGCTGGTGTGATAGAATCGGTAGCAAGAGTTGAACGAATATAGCTAAGACTAAAGATCATGCTCTAGGCTTGCGTCAATTTTGCTAAACAAGAGGAAATTCTACCTCTATATAAACTCAAACGTCGTTACACAAGAACACCACCTCCTACCAAGGGAATATCTATAAGAATAGGAATTAGTAAATTTTGGCACCCGGATCAACCGGATAAATGCTTACAGGGTTATAGGAAACAGACACCGGCCGGTGGTAATTTGGTGAATTGCTCTTGGTAGGGGCCCCGGTCTAGTGCGATAACTAATCTTAATGATTTGTGATATAGCCTAGGAAATATTAGGATGCGTTACTTTCGTGACTTAAATGGGTGATGGTGTGACGAAATGGTGAGAGTAGCATCCATACTAGATTCTCTCTGGTCAACACATATCTCAAACTCCAAATGCCCAAGTAGATTAGTTCAACACTACAGACAAACCACAGCCTGACAACTGTAGGTATTATGTCCCTGAGCTGTTATGAAACCAATTCGAATCACCCCCAACACACTGTAGAAGATAGTCTGGCGGAGTAGTTGTAAAAAAAAAGAACTCTTAATGTTCAGCCTGCTGTAAACGCCAACCTCTCTTCACCCCCCTGCAGGTCCCTGCAACAGGTGCCTGCCAGGGCAAACACCCGAGCGACCACGTATCGTCCTGAGAGGAAGTTTTATTGGATCAAATAACCCACGTCATCACCAATAAACGCGAATCACGAAGCCCGGCATAACTAGAGACATGTTTGTGGGAGGAGGAACCCTTTTGGATGCCATCCCCTTTGTGGTAAATCCTTCCGGATACCTTCTACCCGAGTACTCGTGATTGCCTGACGTTTGTAAAAACGACTGCCATTGCATATGTGCAAAATCTTTAGGCTCCGGGCAATTTTTTGCCCATATGCAATAGCAGTCGTTTTTACAAACGTCGGGCAAATGCGAGTACAGAGGTCTCCCTGAAAAAGTGAAACCTTTGCAAAAGCAAGCCATATCACAACGAACAACCAAGTATTCACACACTCTTATCCCTCAAACATGAATAAATTGGGGGAACCACGGAAAGAGTAGAGAATTACTTGAACCCTTCTAAAAATTTTCTAAAATTTCCCCACAACTTTTTACTGTTTTTTTATAGGGATTCTTGGCATAAAAAACTACCTAAAATATAGCACTTTTAAGTGAGAGAAGACTAGAACGATGAAAGCCCTTCTGAAAGTGAATATAAATATTAGCTGCATTTGTTTATCCTTCTCTACTTTACTTTTTTAAAAATTTCTTCACTGCCAGTATTTTGTGACAGACCAAAGAGGGTGATGATTCTATATAGGGATTTCGCTTTTTCAATGGCATATACCTCCCGTTCGATGGCATACAAAAGTGTATACCGCCAAGGCGCATGGTACTCTTATCTCTTCGTTTATTGCCGAATTTCAGGACTTTTTGGCGTTGCAGTAGTGCTGCGATCGGCAATCACTAGTCAGTAATGAGCAAAGTATCCCTTAAACCGCCGTGATGTTTAGGCCCATTCATATTGTTTGGAACCAGTCTATTTTGGGCAATCGTGATATAGAAAACTTTGTGCTTGAGAAGCAGTGTAGTGCTCAGAATGGAGCGAAATCAGTAGCACTCAGCATGCCCATGATGAACACAAGACTGTCTGCGTGTATTTGCTCCCATCACTCAAACATGCTGGGGTCGACTACTTTAAACCCGGGTTAAAAGTAATTGTCAATTGCATTGTTAGCGATACCTTTATTGGCTTCGCGCTCATGCTAGTGTCGTTGCCACACTACTCGGGGCAAGTAGCGAGATCAAACGAAGGGATGGGGGAGTTCCCGTGCCAGTGCAGTTGAACGAATTCGACTTTCGCCCTAAGGGAAACCCCTTAAAAACCCTGCGGTTCTTATTGCTGCAGTCTAATGAGAAGAAGGAAGTTGAAATAAGGTGCGCCAAGGAAACGTGTCCAAAGCAACTTTCAGGGTTTGGCTCCGGTGTCATCCGGATGCCACCACACGCATCTGGGTTGAGTGCTGCCTGGCATTTTCAAGTTCCTGGCTTTAGCTCCAAGGCTTTTTTTTTTTTTTAGTAACAATCTAGTAGATTACTTAGTGTGGTGGGATCTGCTAATTTTCGGGAAGGTTTTCCCCAGCATGCAGCGAAGGGACTGCACAGAAGTTCCTGCTCTGACCTTGGTGGGACAGGGGCAGAAGCCTACTAACCAAAACAGAGAGATATATTTGACTAGTAATCCTTAAATAACTATTCTATAAATACTTGCTGGGCTTTGTATTATAAATTATCTTAAAGCGCCGATAGTAGTTTTGAACTGGGGCAGAGCCCTCTTTACCAACGGTTTTCTCACTCCCTGACAAATTCGTGGGTTCCATCCTATGTTGGGCCAAATCAGACTATGAAATGTTCAGGGAGCGGTTTTTGATCAAGACGATTGGGCAGTAGGCTTATGGGGTTGGGAGACCATTGATATCCTAGAACAAGGATGGTTATGATGTGCTGTACGGTACTAAAGCTTTTGTATGACACTGATGCGAAGTCCCAAGTTCCCTTTAGATTTTGCCACACCCTCACATAAACATCGCAACTTGGACTTCCACCATAGAAAAAAATAGTTCTTATTGTTACTATAGCTTCTGGAATTTCTTACCCTAGTAGTGTCAAGCTGAGAGTTTCTATAACTGGCTATTTTTTAGTGTAGAGTGCCGGTAGCCAACGTCCGCGTTTTTTGTCGCTCTTCAGGGCTCTCTAAATTATGGATGGAGACTTTAGTATCGCTCTGTATGGGTCTGGAAACCGGAGATGGTTTGCTATCGTAGTACATAATAAATGATTTCGTTACCCAAATGCTAACTACCGCTATGTCCCATACAATAATTTAATCTATCAAAATAGTGATCAAACCCCCAATACCAACACCGATGCAGTCGCCCATCTCCAAAGAAAAAACTTTTCACAAAAATTCCCAAAGAAACAAAAGAAATACTATAAATTATTCTCCGCGCTCCTCCTTCTCCTTCTGCAAGCTGAGAAGCATTGGAGACCGCATGCGCACTTTGTGTCCCCACTTGTAGAACCCCCAGGGGATGGGTATTAGAGCGGCGGTAATTAAGCCCACGGTTGTGGCTGCCCAACTAGGCCCGAGGCTGGCGTACATTTTCGGCCCGAAGAGGGGCATTACCCCTCCGATAACACTAGACACAATTGCGTTAGCGTTATGCAACCATCTTTCTATTGGCCTCTTTCTTTCTTTTTTTTGTTCCCCTCCTTTCGTTTACATCCTGGCGGGTGGGGGAATGCATACCTTCTACAGACCGTGTTACCAGCCATTGCCGAAGCGGCAAAAAAATCATAACTGTCCACCAGGTAAACGTTCCCGTGCAAGAAAATCCAAGTGTTGCCCAGTCCGTACGGGACACCGCTCAGCAGCGGCCAGATCCAATGGATTTTAGGGGGGTCGCATGTCCAGGCGAACCATAGCGTCGCTAGGGGTGTTAACACTGCGGCCAAACATACGCAAGCTATGCGAGCTTCCGGTGGCCGTTTGCCCGTGCTCGGGTCTACCCTATGCATCTCATAGACTCGGCGATTAACAGGATCGAGGACTATAGCGAGGACGGCACCGATGCCAATGCCAGTGAAGGCTAGGCCGCTGAGACCCGGTCCCCACCCGCGGATCTGGGAGAATACAATGGGGTAGGCGGTGAAGCAGAGGTAGAGGACCCCGTAGACCGCCGCTATATAGAGGGCCCAGAATGCACTATTTTATGAAGAAAACCGTTAGTCTACCTTGTGGGGAATCTAGATGGTGAGGGATGCTTACCATATTGGCTCTGTGAATAGCATGGCTAGCGGTCGCTTGAGATTCGTCTTGACCAATGGCCAGAGGGTGCTTCCTCCGTCTTTGTGGCAAAATCTCGACCTGTATCTATCGTCACCGGTCTCTTTCCTCTTTCTCTCGGCTTTCTGTCGTATTAATGCCGGGGCATATGTTTCTGGAATTGCAAAACTGGTCGCGAAAAGCACTACTGCTGCAATCAAAACAACCCAATTGATCCATCTCCAGCCTGCACCTTGGTATACGAATCCACCAATGATAGGACCGAGCACTGGGCCATTCATAGGAGCAAGGGCGTAAAGACTAAACGCTAATGTCCGTTGATCTTCATTGAAGATATCCCCGAGCGACCCGGGAGCATTTGAAAGAGTGACCGAACCAACCAGTGCGCTAAATGTTCTTAGTTTATATAATTCGAGATTTAATTTACGAAGCGAGGGAGGGGACTTACATAAAAAACCTTACTACGAGAATGGTAGCAAAGTTCTCTGCTAGGCAAGCTGGTATGAGGAATACCAGGAACAAGAACAATGATATGAGATAGACAGGTCGTCGACCATACAGCTCGCTCATGGGGGCCAGTACCAACGGACCAGTAGCTAAGCCCATCATATAAGTCGTCATACCAAGGGTAATAATGGTCGGAGATTCAATTCCGAATTCCCTCATCATTCCGGGGGATCCGGAAAGGTACGAAGTTGAATAAAGGACTCTGTTTACTGTTAGCTATATCCGGAGACCTTAATATAGTAGGGGGAAGTGCATACACCATCAAAGTTTGCACAGAAACTGAAGCCAATATGAAGGCCTTTTTTATTAAAGACCAATTGAGAGGGTTATTGGGGTCATCTGGCCCATCCCATTTGACCTCGAATTCAATATCCAACCCGGCTTCCAGATCCCCGGGAGCCCCGGAAGCCCCGGAAGCCCTTGTAATAACATTGCCGATGATTCCACTGTCGTTAATCCCAGAGTCGTAGAGCGTTGATGTGCGATGGATGTCCTTGCTATAGACAGACTCTGGCCAAGATGGCATGGAGGATGAGTCTGAGCTGTCACTGCAGGATTTTTGACCCGCTTCAATATCCTCATCCTTTCCATCTTCTCCTCTAACATCACAGCCGCTAGAGACCTCAGTATCCTGTCCCACAGCAATATCCTCTCTCATAGGATCCATCATAGAAACAATCTGGACAGTTGCCCGAGAACTGAAAAAGCAATAACAAGGATGTAAAGGTGTGGAGTCGTTCACCATATTGTGGGTGGGGGCACCGTCATATGCTTGTTCGGCTCAGGAAGAAAGTGGGGAAGCCCTGGCTATCAAAGGATGGCAGGAACAATATATCATAATTTTTTCCCCTCCGAGGCGTAGTACGCTCTAGGTCATCTTGGGGTCCTCATTCCCTAGGACGCTCCAGGGAAAATTAGAAAATAGTCAGAAAACCCCTAATTCAGCCCTCGGTATGTAGAAACCATTTAATCTTGCAAAAGGAAGGGAGGAATAAGGATTTTTGGTCAAAAAGATGAATAATTGTCCTAAGGCTAGAGACTAGGATTGGAGTATTGTATAATACTAGTGCTACTAGTAGTGGGGGGCTTGGACCCCCTGTTTATCCGAGCGCTTATAGATACGCTATACCTCGCCAATCTCCGTGATTGCCTTTCGAGCGAGGGGCGAGGATAGAACGGGAAGACAGGAGTTGATTGGATACTAGGGGGGGAGGGTTCAGGATGGAGCTGGTGGTTTGGCCGGTTTGATCCTGGAGCGATGGCGGGGCCTCCCATTCTTGGCGTATAGTATAATGCTTGAGCACTTTTTCCGGGTTGGTGGATTCGAAGTTTCTGTCCCTTCCCGTACCGTAGTGAACACGTATCGGATGTGCACTATGAGGCGTTTGTTTATAGCCCAAAGGTATAAACGGTGCTATGGCTGGCTATTTCTGCGGAGTAATACTTAGAAGGGAGTAGTTCTGGACAACGACTGAGTAAGAATCTTACATATTATACCGGAAGCAAGAAGTGGACATTGGGCTAAACCAAACTCGTATCTTGGTTAGGCTGGGTAAACCTTTCTATGTTGGGCAAGGTTAGATGGGGAAAAAGGCCGAAGGAGAATAAAGGATAGGAACCTCTGGGATTGAGGTAAGACCGCCCCAATGGGCTCTAGTCTGGCGAGCATGATACTCGTAGGTTGGAACTAGTCCTAGCTACTAGTAGCAGGTGTGCGAGGCTGGTTTTGCTGAAGCTTCTTTGTTTTCCAAATCCGGCGACAATAGAGTTAAGCCTATGGGCCGGAGTGGTAGAAGGAGGGAGCAGAGATTCGTGTTCGACCCCTCTCTCATCTGATCAGGACCCTCGAGGGCTTAACCTATCCCCTATGTCGGAATGTTAGAAATATCGATCATGGGTGAGTTAGGTTGAGCTCAGACACCCCGATTTTTCGTCACCCACGCGATCAATGTTTGTGGTTTGTAGTGACTTTAGGGCATATAGCCGGCGCTATCACATTGCCAACCTTAGCAGGTGGTTTCTGGCTGATACCGATGGGGTGGATCCCAGCCTAATAGAGCTGCACTCGGGAGGTAGGTTAAGTAGGACGACACCCGGATGTGGTAACTAGCTTGTACAAGCACCAGGCAAGATGTTTTCGTACAAGGTCAGAGTAGCAGGGATGTCCAAGCCATCGAGTTTATTGAATAGGAAAATATAGAAACATCCTACTTGTACCACACTATCTTGCTGTTTGGTGTTCTTGCTTCTCTTGCGGCCACTACATAACTTGCTTAGCAACCCTTGTACAAAAACATCTTGCCTAGTACTTGTGCTCGAGTAGCAAACAAGAATATGTACCCGGGTGTGAGGGTATTTCTGGCCCAGTGACACAAACACAGCTTGGGTGCTTGTGTCACCCGGTCCCTACTTTTTTGCCCCCACCAGAAAAAACAGAGCTCACTAGCTATCACTCGGATTTCCTAATCCGGATTGGTCCACATATCGTATAAATGCCACACCTCGTAATGGAGATACCGGCCCGGCTTTTGACTAATACAAATACTATACTTGTACCGAGGAGATGTTTTCGTACAACTTAGGGATTATTTCGCCGGCTAACTGCCCTTTTCTTGCATGAAAACATCTCCCCTGGCACCTATACAAGTACCTGGGAATATATTTTCGCACAGTTAATTTAGGTTAACCTGCGAAATAATCCCTGTCTCATGCGAAAACATACTCTCGGATACTTGTATAGGGTTGGAACAGATGTACCGGTAGACCTGCCCGGGGGGTGTTTTGTATAAGGGGAAAGTGGAATAGAATTGGGCCACACCCGGAATAGGCAGTAAACTTAGACGCTTCTGGTTCCGCGCCTGCCTTGGCATTTGTACCCGATCACTCGGATGAGGGGAAAATATTGGGACAAGGAGGGGGCAGTGGAATTGCTCGAATTAGTAGTTATCTCACTTTTTTGGCTCTTTGGTACTCCTTCCAAGGTACAGGTATAGTATATGCATAGCCCTCTGCTGCGCTTGCTTGTCCCAATACTTCACCCGAGCCCCTTACACCAGTACGGCAAAAAGCCGCTGGATCCACTATCGGCGGTTATGCTATTAGTCTTCGTAATCCGAGGCGAAACACCCCGAGAAGGAACAGTACTTTCCAGATGGGGCACAGCTCATTTAAGCTAAGCCTGCGAGATCTCGTCAGCTGGTATTGGTAATTTCGCAAAATTCCTCCTTTAGGCCGATTGCAGTTTAGTACAGCAATTTTTGATGGTCAATTTAGCAAGTTTTTATGGCACTCGCGCCCCCGAATCGAAGCCAGACACTTGAGGTCGCGATTCCCATTCAAAGTGTCGGGTTTCAATTCAGCCACGTCAGTACAGTTACAGGCACCAAGCAAGGTGTTTTCGTACAAAGGGTTGCCAAGTAAGTCCTTTACCGTAAAAACTGGAATAATTGAGCCTCGCGCTAGGACTTTGGAGCTGCCTCTCCTAGTAAGGTCTCTCTCTTTTTTCCTTTTATTGGTTACAGTGGAGGGCTGAAAGACAGTATTTTCGCTGTGCCCCCCCCCCCCTAATCCAAAAGATGGAATTCTAGACGTCTTATCTTGAGGTCCAATTATTCAGGTTTTTACGGGTAGCGATGCTAAGAGAAGCGAAAACGCCGAACAACTGTGGGGGGTGCATATGCCTGGATTGGCGGTTGCTCCTGTATCTAATACGAATTAAGGCATGGAAGAACAGCATCCCGAATGCAGCGGTTGTACCCTCGGAAGTGCCAGTCATGTACCTAAAGTCATACCACAGATTTAGCATTGGAGCAGCAAGTCGGTGTGGCAGCATGTTGCTATGTTTTCCTATGCAATAAACTCGATATCTTGGACATCCCTGCGATCCCCGCCTTGTTCGAAAACATCTTGCCTGGTGCTTTGTGCTCGGGCATGGGCGTAAATGATGAGAACGACGGGGGTATTGAGTTGGGGAACCGACTACCGTCGAAGGTAAAAAGAATCATTTAATTTGGTAGGAATGATGCCAGGAAGGGTGAGAAGCCTTGAACCCCTGCCCTTCTCATCATTTGTAAGTGCCCACGAATATATTTTAGTATGATACAAGACTGGGATTCTTTTGCTGGTTGGTTATCCCTGTCTTGTACAAAAACATATCCCCGGGTACCTGTACCTCCATACCCGAGTATAAGTATGTCTGCAGCCTCCGATGGGGCTGCGACCACTATCAGCCGGTGACGAACAGGGGTGCTCGTTAGGCAAAAAATCGAATTCGTTAAAGTACTCGTACTCCTGGGAAAACAAAAATAATACATAATACTTGTACATGCTGCTAATCCCTGTCTGTCACCGGGTGATGTTCGTTACGACCCCATCAGAGACTGTAATAAGTCTTCCTATGATGCTTGGCAGGCGGTTGCTAGGCAACAACCTTTCACCCATCCTTGTTGACAACCAATAGTTACTTACACAAATAAGTTGCTAAGCACACTACTATAAAAGCTTTAATATGCTAAATTTTATCTTGCTCGGGCATAAAGGTAGCTTTAAAGCCATAGGAGTGACACGCCAAAAGGAGTCTCAATGAGTTTATGCTTTTTTTTGTGGTCAAATTTACCATTCATTAGTGGTGTCATTGCAGACGACAATAGAGGGGTTATCAGACATGACTCTACTGTACACTACGAAGATCCTCGCCAGCTGACTATAGCCTATGCAACAAGCAGGAAATCGGGCGAGTATGTGAGGAAGGAAGGAATGGAAGAAAGAAAAAAGAAAAAGAACAAGTTCTTCCCCACTCCCGGGGCTGTAACCCGCAGGACTTCCAAACAAGGATCGGAGTTTTGGGCAGTCCTTGTGATCACGTCGTGATAGAATATTTAGATCCAATGCAGCTGGCATTATTGGCGGGGCTAACTGGGGATTATGTTTTTGTGCGGTCAGCGGGAGTAGGACAGCTGCGAAAAGCCTTAGAGCGGGGGGGGGGGGCGGTTATCGGATGGGGGCGAGGGTTTAAGGAGAGCTCCCGTCGGTCTATTTGCACAGCGCCCTCTGGAATGCTGGCGGCCAGTGTTCTAGAACGCAAGTATAGCCTCGTTTAAGAGAGCTGGTGGGGCTCGGACTTTATTTCAATTTATAATATCATAAGATAGGCTGAATTTCTGCCCGCTATAATTCCAGCCAGCTTCATATCAAATCTGAGACTCATAACCCCCAGCATGCCTCCAGCTGTGCACTCCTCAATACTAAACTATTTTGGTGGAGCACCAAATATACACAGGCGAGCGTCAAGAAGGGCGGCACTCACTAGGATAGAATAGAAAGGGAGGAGCAAAAATCTCTCAATCAGGTAGCGAAAATCTTATGCCAAAGCACTAACTCTCTCACTTTCCGTAAGCCCACATACCTCGGCATAACTACTAATCTCTAGGGGAGCGGGGCTTAAATCTCTAAGGATAAGCACCGGCCGAGGCCCATTTTTGACCTCCAATTTAAATCCGCAAGCCTTGTTAGTTGTATTTGTTTGGAAAGTGTAGAACCGAATTTGTTTACCTTAGGCCGAGCAGGTCCTTACTTAAGGAGTACTTCTGTAAACTCTCCGGACGGAGCACAGCTCGGTTTGGTACGGCGTTCACTTGAGTAAGGGAAATCTGTCTTAGGACGTCCAAGTTTCCCCTTTAGGTAAGGGGTTGTCTCGCTAGTATCTTCTCCCTTCCCCATCAAAATACGAGACTTAGACGTCCTGAGACAAGTTTCTCTTATCCAAGTTAATACGATAGGTCCCCACGGAGTTCAGCTCGCGGGGAATAGTATCGGAATGAGTAAGGCGTTGGTTCAGATGTGGCATTCCCCCGCGATGATGTCCTATCATGAGCCCCGTATTCCTGGAACCTAGGATGAACAGGTTCACCCTGGCTTGCCCTATCCTCTCCTATGTTTCGGACCTAGTAGGTTCATGCTTTTTCAGCGATGCCCATTTGCCATACATACGAATTATCTTGTGAATTTAGGCCCAGGATTTACCCATAATAATATATTATGGTATGTACGGTATCACCAATCACGGAGTGTCACTCACATAAATTAAGGCTACAGGTCCAGAGCCAATTAAATTGGTTATTTGGGTTTTTGTATGAAACGCTCCTACTCTATCTCTTCTTGCGTCCTGTTGCCAAAATGACTATGTGCTTCTCACCGTGGGCGTGTGGGGCAATGTTCGCGGCGTTCGGGACTGTTTCGGTACAGGTTCCTGAGCTCTCTTTTTCCACTGAACCCATGTGAATAAGATAAGAGAGATCGTTAAAGTATCACTTATCACTTATCAAAACTCATTATATCCTTCAACTCCCTGCCACTCAATCCCTCACCATGGCAAGAGCAATACCATATTCCTCATTAAAACTCCCCACCCTTCATATCCTCATCATGAAACTCCTAGCTATCGTAGGACACATCTCATAGTCACACACTGATCCCATATCATGATAGGCTCTCCCCTTCTCACCCACTCAAGTTTATCCCGCAAATCAAGCATTTGCTTCGATACCGTATCCACGGTTTCCGGCTCATGTACCCCAACAGGAGACAAAATCCTAACAGATCCATCCCCACTACCTTTTCTGACTAAGATTGGCACCCCCCCGTCCGAGCAGCAACTTCACAACCCCACCTTCCCTTCGCCGGTCGTCATACACGGGGCGTGGGACCGCACAGTTCGGCGAGGATGACGTCAACTCTCTTGTCCGCCAGTAGCACCTCCATGCTCAGCTAGGTGCAGCGACGCCAGCCCAATGCAATTCACAGAGCTGACATTGGCCTTGGGCTACCCAGCAGCACCAGGAAACCCATTTCTTCTCTCCAGTGCGCCGCCAAGTGCACCGGGGTGGAGGGGTCCCTATCTGCGAACCAAGAGCGTCTCCATCCTCAAGAGCGAAACAACTTTGCCATGCCCCCACCTAGCTTCTTAATACAGTCATGCCTCATCCTTATGATCCCGCTGATACGTATCTAGATGTTCTGACCCTGGTAACAGCCGTGCAGTGTCCGCCCATCCACAGCTCGGCGCGGCCCCCCAAGGGCCTCCTAAGCAATCCCTAGACTTTAGATGCACACCGCAATTCACGAGTACCTTCACAAGGGCAGGGTGCTGTGTTTGACGGAGTCTAAGGAGAGCGTGAAAGAAGAAAAGCGCAAAAATGCAAAGGTGCAATCACAATAGGCTCTAAGCGGAGCGGCGAAAGATCGAGGAACGGTAGACTAGATGACTTCCCCCTCTCCAGCTAAGGGCAGGCCAGGAGAAATATCTCTCGGTTTAGCTGAAAACTACAAAACACTCCCGGAACTCAACAAACTCTAAAGAAACACAGGCAGCTAACAATACCTGATCCCTGACGATCTCAAGCAATCTAAAACCATCCTGATATCCCATGACGCTCCGTGATCCATAAAGCCTATACCCTGCTAGTGCGCTGACCCATGAAACCGATATCCCATGCCTAGCTGCATAGGATGTGGAAACAACAACCCACTGCAGAGTGCCTAATCGCAGGAGACCACAAAGCCACATGCCCTATAATCGTATATCTCCTGGCTGTATATCAGCATGATATCATGCATGCATATCCGCACAACCACCTAACCGAATGCCCTATAGGCAATCCAACAGCGTTTCCATGGAACCGCGGGGAGGTTCGGACCGGCAACGCCGGTGCCTGGTTGCGCACCCCGGCCTTGTCTTCGCGCCCCGCGAAGAAGTACAGAGCTTGGCACTCGTGCTTGAGGTGCCATAGAAATTTTGGAAGATGGCGGCGGTGAGTAACGGAGAGGGGAGGCCTACCAGGTGGCGGCTTACCCGAATTAGGGAGCATACCGGTTTGTCTAGTAAGCAGAGGGGTGGAGAATTGCAGGAGCATTCAGTTAGGGAGGTTTGCGAAGGCCGAGGCGCTTGATGACCCACTCGGTGAATAGGGGCTTGAGGGGAGTGAAGGAAGCTTTAGAGCCCTGATTTCCCTCCTCCGAAGCGCTGTCACGGTAGTTTGCTGTTCACCGTTAAAAGAGAGGAAGGCTATCATTAGAATAGAGAAGATCATTTAGAAGTGCACTTCTAGCCCTATTTGCTTCCGCCAACTGTAGGGCTAGGAACACATTCTGCGTTATGAAGTGGGTCATTTCATCGCACCCATATTCTACCTTACGGAGCTAACATATTGATAACAGTACCAACCATTAGTACGAAGCAAAAGAACTCCGGAGTGTGCCCCTAGCATACCTATTACTCCTCCGGGGGGTTGGCTCTCCTGTGCTGCGAAGCCAGGCCAACCAGAGCACCTCCAAAGTTTAAAGCTGTCTGTAAATAATATTATATATTACGAGTAGTCAATTGAGGGGCCAAAAGACCATCAACTATCTGATCATTGACTATCACTCGCTGAGTGTTTCTGGAGTCACCACGGTCACTGCTGCTGACCTTTGAGATATCCATTGGCATAGTGGGTAATCCTAGCCAGGATAAGACGAAGGCAGATTTCTGAGGCATGATTCCCAACGTCCCATCCTTCCGGGAGATAGTAAGCAACATTCCACCAGCATTCTGCGACTTATTTCGAAGCTTCTCGTACGGAGTATTGTTGGAAGGATGTGGTTGACTTTGGAAGATGCAGGAGAGTCTGAAAGATTGAATAGATGATTGCGGATGATTTGAGAGATTGAGATAGAATGGTTAATGGTTTATGAAAGAGATTAGATAGACATGTCTTTCCTTTGTGTATCACGGGAGTGTACGGAGGAATAAAGGCATGACGGGGATAGAGAGATAGGTGTGGTGATCGACGGAATGATCATGAAGTGCTACTTATGTTTTACTTATACACTTGTTTCTGTCATGAGTTTTTTGTTTTAGCTACAGAGCGAATTTGAAGAGCTGAGCGAGGTGTCTAAGTTCCGTGTGAATTCTCTTTCTATCGTCTACCACTGTGCCAAACATAACCTGCCAAAGTTAATAAGTATGATATCTCTTTTTGGTAAGTCCTGAGAACAGTGCATTTTGCTCAGCCACCACTGGCGCCAGAAGTGAAGCTCCTGGGCCCCACGCTCCAACGTAGACCAACTGCTCTTCGGAGGGTCCTGTGTCCTGGAGTGGACCCCCATTTCCAACCTTTCCCAAGATATCTCCTAACCTCGTTACCCGACCACACAAGCCGCCACGGCCAAGATTTCCTTTAATAATAAAAACATTTAATCACACCATAGCTATACCCCCCAGGTGTCCCCCTAATCGATCAATCGAATCAGGTCATTGGCATCTCCTTGTCCGGACAAACCTCCCGTGATGTCCTATCTCACTAGCACTTCACACTTCATAAAACCCTCGCATCCTCTAAAGCTCAAGCCCATGCTGCCGCTTAAGCCCTCCATGGGTAGCTTTTGATAGTGTATCTCGTCGGATAGGTCCACCCGGATGAGCCCACCAGTTCATACCCCCGCGCTCGCCTCATGTCATCCATCACTTCCAGGGCCATATCGTAAGGTTTAGGCCCCTGTTGGGCACGCGACAAATACCATGGTATTTTCAGTTTTCCTAAGTATTTCCGGTTGGGTCAGGATAAATAAACTGAGGTATGTTTGGCATGCACATAAATACTACAGTATTTCTTTTTCCTGTACTTTTTTCTTGTGGAACCCCTCGCAAGTCTGTCGGTATTAGGGTACAAGCAATTATTATTCCACAAAAATAGGCTATAAAACATGAGAAGTTATGGCACAGTAGCTCGGAGAAGGAAAAGGCAGAAAAAATGTTTTCCAGTATGATAGGTGCAAATTGTTTTCCAATTACAGCACTGCTCAATCCTTACACTTTTCACTGTGGTTTTTTCTCTCATACCCTGGGGCAAAAAAGTGCAGTCCACTCACTTATGATATCATACTCAAAAAACAGAGGATTTTGGTTAGACCAAACACCGGTATTTTGGCAAATACTGAGTATTTTTATTCTAAAGAATCCTTTGTTTTGAAGAAAAACCGAGTTTATTTTTCCAGTGGCGTGCCAAACAGGGCCTTAGTTGTTTTCAAGACCAAAGATACAGGCTCTACATAATCAACCCCCCCCCGCGCTCTACCTTCAAGTCTCCTTCAGAACCTTTTCCATGCACAGCAATTCAGACCCCGGAATAATCGGACCTCACACTAGGACGTTGGAGTTGCCTCTCCAAGCAGAGTTGGTCTCGTTTTTCCCTCTATCTGTCGTGACTTGGGAAACCAGTACAGTTTTCCTATCTGTCTTTTTTCTCCCCCAATCCGTAGGGGGAAATTCTAGACCTCTCATCATACTTAACTTACTCTACTGAAAAAACTAGAATAATTAGCTCTACTATATATCATACCGTAAAGGCATTAACATGACAACCTCCAGAAGACACCAAAACCTGGGGACTTTTTAATCAGCCTTCTGTACGGTGGGAGCTGTATTCAGACCCACTTGGTTCTATTTGCTTTGACGGTGGTAGAAAAATATAAGCCCAAATCTTAACTCTTTTTTTTGCAGCTTATCACCAATTCTACTTCCACCTGCGGGCCATTTACGAGTGACATTTTGTGGATGAGCGAGCCAAGCCATTGCACATCACTTACAATGGTGTTTGGCCTCATTTTAACCCCCAGATTGAGGATACTAGATTCTCCCAAGGTTTGACTATCTCTTCATGCTGGAATTTTACTGTTATCTCTTTAGCCCATTGCCCTGACTCACCCCGCCTGCCCCCGGACATTCCCTTCTCTGATTCTCGCTCCGGCATACCATATTCATTAGAATAAGCATGTCATTACCGCGATCACTCAAGATTATACTATACAGAAATGTGAAATGAGGAGCAAAGAAAGAGCGAGAAGGAAATGGCGATAATCAAGCTCTGGTATGGGAACGGACGGAAAGAAAGATCGCTAAATGAAATGTGAAAAGAGTGAAAGCCTGGTCCGAAAAAAACACTAATTCCAAACCAATCCACGCCTCTGTAGTTATTCTCCCGGATCTTGCAAGGGGAAGGGGAGGGGGAAAACATAGCAAAAATCGACAGATAGGAGCAGTAACAGGTGAGAAAAGAACTCCTCCTCCTCAATGGTTGACGACCCTAAGACTTCTTTTAGGACTCAATAGAACGCCCCAGAACGACGGTTCCTCGCCGTGGAGATCGACCGCACTCTCGTTACCTTCTACGCCTCCGAGGGGGCCGCTATTCTCCTTGAGGCCAGTCTCACTCAACCGTCTCGAGTGACCGTTGCTCTCGACGATTTTCGCACTGGCCACACGGAGCTCTCGTATCTTCTTGCGGTACCATATGTATGCGCCTAGAAGAACAAGGGCGACAAGGCATGCAATACCACCAACTGCCCCACCCACTATTGCCCCGATTTTCGGAGTAGATGCAGAGCCGCTGCCTCCACTCCCCCCGGAGCCGCTGATGGAGGTAGAGGTGGTTACCGAGCCATCAGAATTTGTAATTATAGCGATCGTTCCTGTCGGGTGTGGAAGGATGGTGGTAAATTTATAATCACCAGGTTTTCCGGAAGCAACCGGCGAATCCTGGTCTGGAGCACGAGCCGGCTTGGTTACCCTTGCGCCGCCGTATGCATCGCCACCAATAACATTAACCACGATCTGTGGAACTCTGTATTCCACCGGCCCCGCTAGTACTGCATTGAGTTTGGCTGTCGATGCGATAAACTCCTTCGTCCATGATGCACCTGAGGCATTGAAAACATATATCCCAGGGCTATCGCAGGAAAGTTCTTGGCCCACGTACCCTCCGATAACGATCATATTTCCTCCGTACATTTCGCATGAGTGACCTGCCCTGGCGGGAGGCACATTCTGCCCACTCGTATTTACTTGAATCCATGTAAAGGAAGGGATGGTAAGAATCCAGGAGTCATCGTATTGCTTTTGTTCCGCATAAGGTACCAGATTTTGGCCCCCGAAGAAATAGATATTGTGTGAGCTTCCATCGGCAGCAGAGGCAACAGCAGCACAAGGGTTGACCCTATACTTTGGCGTTGGGCCATCAGTAGCCTGTTTTGTCCATTGGGTTTTAGAGATGTCGTAAACATCGACAATATTAAGTTGTGAGAAGGTATCGTTGGTACCACCTCCAAGAGCAACCAGTATACCCTCCTCGCCCCAAGGAACCTAATAGCGGCCGAATCAGCCAATGACCAAAGAACCGTGAATTTCGGAATAACTTACAAACAACAGCACTCCATCGGCCCTCTCGGGAACGCCAGCTTTCTCTAAACCATGCTCAGTGATATTCCGGAAAACATTTTTTTCCATGTCAAACTCTAGCAAACTTTTCAGATATACCCTCGCAGTCTGGATGCCCCATCCCTCGGTCGTGTAAGCATCGAGGTGGCCACCAAAGTAGTACCCTTTTTTCTGTTGAGGAACACTAATCCCCGCTCCTTCCGCTGCTCTCTCGATTTTTCTGCTGCCGGAATCGCTAGAAACGGAGGTCTTCGATGTGATGTCAGACCATTCCCCAGTAGCTATATCGTACTTCCAGATTGAGAACGCCGTTGGCTTCGCAACAGGCTTATCGGAAAAAAGGCCACCGTAAAGGTAGAGATTATTGTTATTATGCCATAGATACCTGTATTATTAGCTAGCAATCTCTCATGAACACGAGTAAACTCGTACTCACCCATTCGCAACAGCAGGTGGCCCCTTTGGTTGAGGTAGCGTCTTCAAGGGCGGCGATCCCGCATCCCAATCGTTTGTCAATGAGAGAGCCAAGAGGTTGTTGCCTAGTAAGATCAGCCCTGCCCAATAGCCCCAAGCTCGGACGAAATAGCCTACTCCAAGTATCACTGTCTTGATCCGAACTTCCCTTCGCTTGGCCACCGTAGATATAAATTGTATCATTGACCAATGCCGACTGGTGACTCCACCTCAGGCAAGTATCTGCGCCCGTGGGATTCGCTCTTAGAGCCAATGTTTGTGCCTTCATTTCTGGAGTAGTATAAGCTGGACGGGCTTCAGGTGGCTTGCTCCTGTGGGAGCTTAGCCCGAGGAAAGCGGGCAGAGGTACGAGCAACAGAGCAATGAGCACGGATATTCTTAGGAGTCTCGCAGGTATTTGGAGGGTGGTTGAAGAAGTGGGAAGGGACGTTTGTTGTCCACGTAACATGAAACAACTATAGCCTAAGAGCTAAAGTTAGAGCGGCTCCGGACCGTGGATGACTAGGCTGGACAAAAGCTGAACTGGATCAAACTGAGAATGGATTAGACGACTACCGGCATCTGACAAGAAAGCGTGGGGACAGATTCGAGGCGAGGATAGATGTCGAGGGTGTTTGTATGATACTAGGCATCACGAACTTGTGTTAGAATGGGGTCAAGATTTTTTGCAGTAGAACCTGGTTAGCACTTCTGCTACAAGTATTATACCCAGGCAATCCCTATCCGGGGAAATGATTCGCATACATACTCAAGTGCCTTGGTACTCGTACAACTAATTGCTTACGTCGGTGCCGGTGATCTGTTTAAGGGAGGTTTTCGAGGGATTCGCAAGATTTCGTTGACAGCGGTTCACAAATTTGGTATGGTACTCGAGACAGTACGTCACTAGGGACCCACCTTCTTGGCTCCGACCACCTTTCCTTTCAAAGAAAGAGCCCATGAAAAACACGATATCATACACCCACAAATCTTGTGGCAAAGCCAAATTTGGTAACTTTAGGGCTGTTCGTTGTCTCCCCTATGAGTATGATACTCGAGTATCATACCATGCAACCACCCACAAACCTGCAAACCAGGCAAAATCGCTTGGGCCCGGGTTCCTATCCCAACTTACCAGGACGGCGAAGGACTCAATACCATTATGCCCGCCCACCGCACTTCAGGAGTACGGTAGCACGACTTATCTAAGTATGGTAGGATCGCCTCAAAGTAGAAATTCCCCCTCCGAACATGAATTGCGATTCCGGAAATTTGGAACTTGGAACATACTGGTACAGTACCGCGGAGGGTCAAAATGAGGCGAACACCTGTACCTTGCAACCCAGTGCCTCAGCTTAATACCAGCAGTAATAATTTGGACAACCTCAACAAACAAAAATAAAATAAAATACACTCAGCCTTACTCCCGGTGTGAAAGGGTGCTGCTGTGGGGGTGGTAAATTGGCCGTATCATTTGGGTCTGGTGGCTATCAAAGGAAATGCTTTCCCCGATTTTCAGCTGTGGTACCTGGTTGCGAGGTACAAGTGTTCGCGTTATCCCGGCCCCCCACGATACCCTGGTTTATCACCATCACAACTTTAATCTCCAAAGTGCCTGCTGCACATCATTACAGATCACTCGACTGATAATAGTCTGATATGAGGATGATGCTCCAAAGTGTCTCGAAGTGGTAGTTTGAGGCAGTAAAGAGACTCCTGGAGTCGATTTTTGAGCTCCCCACCTGACGTTCCGTATGCACTCCGAGGTCGTGTAATTTCTTGTATGAGGCTGACAAGAGATAACTTTCCACCAAGATGTAGGACTCCGCGAAATCCATCCTTTTTTCACAAAGCCGACAAAATGAATTTTCCACCAAGCCAGATACCAGCTTAAAACATTTATGTATATGCCCTTTTTACACCAAGTAATGGTTATTTGTGTATTTTTCATCAAGCTAGATACCACCGCAATACCCTCAAAAGGGTAGTCTATTTATTATAGAATATTTTCCACCAAACAACCCCCTCAAAACCCACTTTTGTATTTTTTGTAAAATCCTCTGAGTTTATTTCGCATTTACAGGAAAACTCCAGCATGCACCCTAAAGTATGGCCTAGTAAAACCGTAATATAACAAAAGAAACTCCATCATCATCTCAAATCTCAAGTAAAATTGTAGAATCATAGTCTACGCAATAACCACAACATAAATCATAGTCATCAAGTGGTCATTTCCTCCTCGTTCCTGTCTGGTTTCTCATCTTGAGGATCCTTAGGGCGAGAGGGACACTGTGTCGTGTGGACATTGTGCGGGCCGCTGCAGTTCACAGAACTGAGTATGGTATGATTGCAAGGTCGGCCGCGTATCCGACAGGTAGCGGTGGGACAGGTGTGATTCCCTGTGGGGTGTGGGGAGGCACACCACCGGCATGAGGCCGGGTTGGTGCACCTGTTGTTATGGTGTCCATAGCCGTGGCAGTTGTAACACTGAGTGCGGGAGTTGAAGCGCAAACGACGCTCGGTTCTATAGGTTGATGAAAAGGCGGCCAGGCGTTTTCCGACGTAGTCTGACGCCCTGGGGCCCGTGATGCTGATGACGACCATGGAGGCAGATTTGCCGGCCCTAGCGTCGTCGGTGGTGAGCCATCTGGGTTGGCCAGTAAGGGATAGTCCAGTATTGAAAGTGGTAAGTTCCGTAGCTATCTCAGCCAGGGATTTCGAGGTGGGGATTCTGGGTACCAAAACATGCGACACGTGGGTATCCAGATGAACGCTAACTGTTCCCGGTATTAGGTGGAGGAATATTCCCACCTTGCTGTTAAGCAAGGTGGCCTTGATCGATTCCATGATTGTAAGAGTAACTATATTCCCTCGGAGGGAGACAGTTTGAACGTAGGCCGCGGCCAGTGCCAAGTTGATATCATCTCTTAGGTCCAGGGCAGTAGTGGGGAGTAGCCTGCCCTCTCTCTTGACGACAAAGCGGCGTTCTCTGGCAGTGAGGCCCTTCTTCAGCTGGGGTCTATTGACCGTGTTCGGCTTCGTATGGGCGTGAGCAGTCCTAGCAGCCATGGAGGTTTTCTCCTTTCTGCTCTTCCTTGCCACTATGGCCCATGATTTGGGCAGCGCAGCCATGGGGAGGGTGAGTGGGCGGTTGTCAGGGGCAGTAGCCCGCTCAGGGGCCACTGTTGGAAGTGGGAAGGGTATCGGGGTGGGTGTGTCAGGCTGGGGTGTAGCGTTCTTGAGGGCGCTAACTTCCTCAGTAAGGGCTTCGATCTGTTCGCTAAGCGCATCGACGGCTGTCCTGTAGTCTTTATGGATCTGATAGATCATTTCTATCATGACCACGCTTTCTTTGCTGGCGGTGGTAGCCCCAATTTCCAGCTCCTGGTTTATCTTATAAAACAGGTTCAGCGCCAGGTACTGGGAGGGGTGTTCTTCAAGAAACTCTCATCAATAGGGGGGAGGCTTAAGACTGTAGTGCTTCTGTGTCGCTTAAGCGAGGGGGGGCCTTGTGGCAGAAAAATTGGGGACAGGGTGGGGGCGCCCTCCTGAGTGGAGGAGCTCCTAGCATCTGTGGGAGGTAGGGTGGGGTCAACTGCTCTGCCTTTTTCTTTGCTACGACGGCGCGAGCCAAAGGGTGGAACAAAGGGGTCCATGTGGTATTCGTGTAACCTGACAGGTCATGTTATGCGGAAATCTCGAGATAGTGTACATGGTGTTTCTGAAAGTGCAAATTGCACTTGGAGGGAAAATAGGGGAGAAGAAGCATGACCCCCTCAAAACCCACAAGAGTTGTACTAGTATACAAGTTGGTTTTACACGAAGTAGATGTTATTTAGGCTTTTTTTTCACCAAGCTAGATACTCTGAATACAAACAATGGGGGAGTCTTTTCTACACAAAGGCCAGATTTGGCAACAATTAACTAAATTTAGTTACAAACCTAATTCTCATTTTTTAAGGTCTCATGTACAAGTACCAGGTATGGTGTTTTCGCATTCAAGTACCTTGCGATTACAATCTCAGTGTTTGAAATTACCCTTTGTTACACACTGGCAACCTACATTTTTGAGTGTTTGTGTAACAATCCTATTGTTGAGCAGTAGTGCAACAGGCAACGACAGTTGTCTTTTGTATAAGCGAGTCTCGTTTTCTTGCACAATGGAAGGGAAGTACTATCTCCTCAGATAGTACGGAACTGGCTTGCTTGTCTTAAGTGATCCTCGACCGATACTATCCTTCCAGATAGTAAGATGGGTAGATTGTCGTGCTTGATAGAACTATCACAATAGTTCTATGTTCGGGCGGCCCGTTGAGACTATCACAATAGTCTCCGGGTTCTTTAGAGCGTAGGCTCTCATAGAGGAAGAGTGTATATAAAGAGAGTAGAGCGTAATCGTATTGCAATATCTTGAGTATAGAAAAGTACTTAGATGGTTGCGTGAAGATCCTATCTCTTGGTCGTTTTTTTTTTTTTTTTTTTTTTTTTTTTTTTTAAAAATTAGTTTTTTTTTTATTGTTAA